>Ga0209489_102603_pt1 | contig 36392 bp, 11 predicted proteins | sample SiratrowhiteBW_FD_187527 | JGI IMG/M metagenome (GOLD analysis project Ga0209489, IMG submission 187527) | Root nodule microbial communities of legume samples collected from California, USA - Siratro white BW (SPAdes) (version 2) | ecosystem: Host-associated > Plants > Roots > Nodule | place... | reverse complement strand
ATATATCATTTTTGCATTTCCTTCCATGCACGTGATACCGTTACACAAGGAATAAAATGGGGCCAAAGATGCAAATTCATTTGATAAAAGTGGACACAAATCCAAAAGTAAAAATAATAAGTCAGCCGAGAAAAAAAAAAAAAAACATTTGAGATCGAAACATTATCGTTACAATCTCGAACGACCACTCGATTAATAGCCAATTTTAGAACTTGGACCACCTTTTCCAACCTCCACAAGCTGCCACTATCAACCCCTTTCATGTCATATTGAAAGTTAAGTTTGTGATGTGGAGGTTATGGGTGAGGAAATGAGATGGATTTGGTAAGGAGATGGGGTTAGGGACTAAATACTCTAGGAAAGAAGGGAGATAAACATTAATGAATTTACTAAAATTATACTTAGTAATTTTATATAGAGCATCAAAACTGATAAAACATGAATAAGAAATATAAATAAACTTGAGTTTTACATAGATATTCTTCACAAAAGCCAATTAGATTAAGTGGAGTTGCATCATAACAAAATCTTAACTGAGTTGATAGGTGATCTTTGTCATGGTGATCCTTAACCATCTCACAACTTATGGTGTGCCAATAGTGTAAGATGGTTGGATATTAAAGTTATAGGACTTTCATAACCCATGTTTTCTTTTTTTTTTTTGGATGATTTGTCATTGTCGAAATGAAAAGAAATTTCAGAATCTTGTAATTCCTCTTCAAATGATGTACTCTTTGCTTAGCAACTATGTCAAGCTTTTAGGTAATCTATCTTTAGCCAACACGTTTAATTTCATTGGACATTTTGTTGGATTGAAAGCTTTCTTAGTGGAATGTCACCCTAAAATGCTCCAAACATCATTCAAGATGAGTGACTTACTTTTTGATAGAGTTAGATAAAATGCAATTCAAATTGTGTTGTCTATGATGTGACGAAAGAGCTAGTTGTGGACTCTGGTGCAAATATCTTTGGGTGGGTGTTTTACATCATAGAGTCTAGAATCCCATCTTCAAAGAATTCATGGGAATTATTACAATAGTTATGGATCCCAGGCTCTACCAAGAGGGCATTTTGGAAAGCTTTGATGCATAATGTATGGGCCTTGCTTCCTACACCCCTTAAATTTCAATTTGTCTTCTTATTTAAAATGTAAGACATATAACATAAAAAAAATATTTATAATTTTTTATTACCTATTTATGTTATGTATAAATTAAATCCATAAATGCTTGTTTTTCTCTCTCTTCAAGCTAAATTAATGTATAACAACAACTCAGACAAATTATTATTCAATTCTTATTTATTATCTTGTAACTTAAATAAATTATTGAAGATTTTATTTCACTTAAATATATTTTAATTTTCTTTTATATAGGAAATTTATATACAAAATATAAGATGAGGACTGAAATATTTTTTGTAAAAGCAATTAGGAAAATCTACACCTGATTCATATGATAAATAATTTGCCTGAAATGATATTATCCTAATTATTATCATTGAAATATATTTTTTTAATTTATTGTTATAATAGTTGATTAATTTATTGAATGTTATATTTTATCCAACACGAAAACACGACTAAACAAGCATAAATAAATATTTTTAACCAAAAAATTTAAGAAAAACTTAGACTTATTTGAAATAAGTCATACTTTATTAAAATTTTAATACTTTGTAATCAGTGTATAATAATAGTACTATAGTTTTTTTATTTATTTTTATTAATAACAAACTACCTCACCTGAAAAAAATGACCAGAAAAATAGTGGCGGGAGTTATTTCTGCTGCATCCTCTTTAAGTGCATCTATTTCTAACAAATTGAACCTTGTAAATCACAATGATTAAAATTAAATTTGCCCACTAAAACCTAAATCAATAAAAGAAAAGAAAATAAAACACGTGAAAGAAAGAGAAAAATATATAGTAAGAATATTTGAAGATCTTTGATGCAACTTAAGTGTATTTTCAATCGTTAATAAGATAAGGAAAAGAAGATATTTATCACTTTTAAATATTTATTTCATTTTATTTTATATGGAAGTTCTCCCTAACTTCATATTGTTAAATTATTATATATTTTATGACTATAATAGTATAACATACATCCCTAAATATTATACGACAAACATAACTATAATAAATAAAATTTTAAATTGTAAAAGTTTACATTTTGAAGCAAATATTTCATAATATATATATATATATATATATATATATATATATAAGTGTGTTAAAAAATATAATAAAAAGTATGTTTTAAATATTATGTTTCTTTTGTAAGGTGACATGATCCTCGGAATGATTAAAAAGGAAGATGTAGTTTTGTGTGAGCTTAAGTTAGAAGAAAACAACTTTGAAATCTTGAGTAATCAAGACCACTATTGTGTATGTTAACATCAATTTAAGTTATTGTTTATTGGTGTAAAAGTTATAAAAGTTCAACCAATTTTCTCTATGTCTTTAAAAATATACAACTTCGAAAGGCTCAAGAAAATAAAGGATGGAAATTATTGTCCAAATATGTTGATTAGTACATATTAACGCTTTGAAATGATAATGTGAAATGATTGGAATTAGTTATATTTTGTACTATTACACAAAGTTCCTAACTAATTGAAAGAAAAAAGAAAATTATTATAAGTGTTGTCATTATTTTAAGTCAAGTCAATATACATTATTTGAAAGAAATAAAGCAATTTGTATTTCTAAATTTTTATTTACAATATACCTATCAACTGGAAACAGACATTTGTTTATTCTTATTCAAACGTATATCTTTTGATGATAAACTTAGATTGAATTAAAATAAAATATTTTCACTTTAAATCACGTTAAATACCAGCGCATTATGAAACCTAACATGTCTTTTCCGTCATAATCGCATCATTAAAAAAACATACGATCGACCAATAAAAAAATTATAATAGATATTTTAAAAATGGATATTATTAATATAACGATCTGCGATTAAGAAATTATTTAAAATATTTTAAACATGTATACGATTTATTTTTTTATAACATTCTTTTTTATGTCCAATGAACATTGTTTTCAATTATAATTATTATTATTATGGACTATCACTTTTTTTCATATCTACTCTCTAGAAATGGGGTGTATATCTTCTCTATAATACAAATATGTAGCTTTATGCATGCTCCACTTTCCGCTATACAAATGTTGGGAACACGTCTTTTCTTTATTCATTCTCATCATTATAGTCGTTTTCTCTTCCACCAATTGTAAACTAACATGGTGAGAACGTAAGCATCACTCATACAAATACAGTTGAAGTTCATGGATATTGCTTTCTAATACCATCTATGTATCCATCAACTTTCATGGTGGACACACACAACACAACACAACACATCCTTTAAAGCATATCCAATCCGATTCAAGACAAAGACATGCATGAAAACATTGACTCCTTGTATATGAAATGGTGTTAGAAAGAACAAGGATGCATGGAGAAAAAAGTTGGATTGGATTGGATAAACCGCGTGAACTTGCCATCACATCGCAATTGCATGAACAATACTTTTCATGATTTGGATACGAAGCCAGGGACATGCACACAATATGCGACACACTCATCTCTCTTTACATATTCAGTCAATGATAATACAAATCATCACCCCATCAAATATCCCCACAGTATCACCTGATGTTGAAATCAATATTTTAAGAGTTCATGACAAAGAAAAAAAAGAAAGAAAAGTAACTTCAACAAAGCAAAATATACCAAGGAAAAATAAATCTTATTGAATCAAGACATGTCTATAAAACTATGTTTGAAAACAACCTTTTCATGAACAAATTTTGCAATTTTTTTCACCGAGTAAATATACTTGTCTGAATAATAAGGTTGGAATCAAAAGGGGAGTGTACGTACAAGAAAAATTCCAATGTTTAAGTCAGTAATGATGCAGCTGTGTATGTGATTACTGTTCTTAGAATGAGTCTGACTTTGAAATTCAACTCCTTTTCATGCATGTTACAAATATGAATGTTCATCAGCTCTACTTACTGTCTTAAATGACATATTTATGTTCTGTCATTGAGACCTCCTTTGTTTGTGTCTTAAATATCTCACGTTGCTTTTCTTCTATATATATTGTTCTACTTAGTCATAAATCCCTTTTAAGCTAGTTTCTTTTGTACCTTTGAATTGAATTTTGATATAGTTTCATTTTAAAAATTAATAAAATTGTGTTTAGAGTACATATCAATAACATGTTATACATCACATCTAACAGATAATAGTATATTAAATAAATACACCAATCATGCAGAATTTTACAATTAAAGAGAAGCTGCAGGAATAACATGAGAGTTGAACACGGCTTAGCGTTCCTACTATGATGTTGATAAGTTAGAAGTCTGTACATCAAATTTTAGTCGATGAGACAGTTTATGTCCATTGCCTTTTATTTTGTTCATCACTTTTTATTTTATTTTTCCTTACATATGTGACGTAAGGATAATTATTAGGGTTAAAACGATATTATTTCTAAATATAATAAAAAATAAAATTAGAAAATTGTTTATATATACAAAATATACATATCTCCTTACATCTATGTTTTTTTTTTCTTTACTTATGCTACTTGTTCTTTTCTCGGTTCGAATAGTCATAAATGGGTCCTTTATGAACCTTCCTCAAATTTTGAAAATTCCATTAAAATTATTTTCCAGTCACCAATATCAGATCCGAGCACATTTAAAACAAAAATTGAAAAATAAATTAAAAAACGAAGAAAAAAACTTACAATTTCTCTTCTTTAAAATATTTATCCTCCATGCTTGACTTTGGATAATATATATATTTGAATTAAAAGTAAAATTATTTTAAATAAATTTTATTTTTCATATTTAAAACATAAATTAAGAAAAATTAAAATCAAATACACTTCACCCGTTCTACAATATTTCCTTTTAAATTGTCAATGCTCACCACACATAATATAATACTGAACTAATTGCAATAATACATATATCATTAAAATAATTATATGTTCTCAATACAAATAAGCATTACAAACAACTTATGTTTGATTCACTATTTAAAATTGATAAAATCTTTAATTGTATCTCTAATTCTTTCAAATACTTTTAAAGTAATTTGTTATATTTGACACTTTTTTTGAAAGATTTATATTAAATATGTTACCATAAACACTAATACCTAATTTATTAGAAGAAATATTGGAATTTATTTTAACTCCCAGAGTGATTTATTGAACATACTTTACAAAGTTTGATGTACAAATCTTCTTTAACTTCTCCTCTCATTACATAATATCTTAATTTATATCATTTAGATTATTAGTGAAGTTTAAATAATTTATTTATTTTAGTGAACTCTTATACTTTACACTATGACCACAATAGAATACAATATCGTTTTATATATCCAAAAGACATATACTAAGATGTTTATTCATTCATCATATATCATTCCTTCACATATATGCAAAATCGTGTATACTCATTTTTTATAACATGTATATACATACATATATGTATGCATGTATGTATATAAAACATGCATCATCAACACATCATTTCATGTCACTTGAGCGATTTCTCTTCACAAAACAGGGGAAAAAGATTCTCGATTGAGCAACACATCATCTAAGGTTGCTTAAGCGTGAGATATCAATTCGAAAGAGGAGAGAGTTGATTTAACATTTCTCTTGCACAAGGGCCCTCTTGCTTGATCAACCTATTTCAAAGGAGAGTGAATTAAAGTTCTCCTTCGCTTAAGTATCACTTGATCACTTGAGCAATGTCACTTGCATCACATTCCACCAAATTCTTAAACTTCATGTAGAATTCTAACTCTTCATCACTTGAATTATCATGTTACTTGAGAGATAAGATATAAAGAAGAGATAGAATTGCTTCAACATCTTTCTTGTTTAAGCTTTAAACTATAACTTGAGTGATATGCATTGTCACTTGAGCAATCATAGTAGCACATGAACAACAAAGAACGTTCCATACAATGATTATTTACTACTTAAATGTTATTTAAGCATAGTTCAAGATATATACAAATTTTCAGCAACAAAGAAATGTATATATACATCCAAATGCAAAATTATTAATTTGAAGCTCCTCATCATAATTTATACAACCAACATAGTTTATTTTGAATACCAACTTGAATATAGATCCTATTCAAATTCCAAGAAGCTAATTCAATTCTCCAATACAATTTAATACATATATATTCTAGTTATATTATAACTCAAGGTAACTTCAATCTATTATATCATCATGTTCATATTTAAATCAACTTATTCCCTTATCTATCATCACATTCCAACGTATCTGAATCAACTTATTCCCTATCGAGAAACATCATGCCTTACTAGCAAAATAACTCTATAATATGACAAAGATCTATACTAAACTAATGAAACTTTCAAAACTTTAACCATACATAAAAACATCTCTCGTTGATCGTATCATCCATACAATCTTCCTTATCTTCCTATATAGTTGATAAACAACTAAGATTTATAATTTCTCCAAATCCTAATAAAAAAAGAAAAAAAATTAAAATTTAGTGCAATAAAAATACAATAAATCAAAATTATGATGAAACTATCTTGATTTACTTATTATCACTACCTCAATTATTTAATCTATTTCTAAAAATATTACTATTCAGTCAAAAAAACTCTAGGAGAATGTATATAATTTGCATATATAGAGAGTTTAAGTTTAAATGAAATAAAAAATTAATTATTTATATAATAAATAAATAATTAGTTGAAAATTCTAGAAAGAATATAGAAAATTTATATTTCTACATAGATGAAATTTATATAAATTAAAAAATGAATTAATTAAAAGTTTATGTTTAATTTAAAAAACAATCATTCTTCATTCACTTACAAATTATATTTTTAATATAATAAAATCAGGTATTACATTAAGAAAGATAATGTTTCTTATTGCTGTTAAAAAAAAATAAGAAAGATAACACTAATAATATATAAACCATTACATTTAAAGACATAACCCAATGAGAATTCTATCTACTTTGCCAATAATTCATTCATATCATTATAATATAATGGTGAAATGGTTTTTATTTAGTTTTGAAATAATTATTTTCTTAAAAAAATAACTTTCTGAAAGACAAAGACACAGTATGTGTCCGTGCAGAGTAAAAAGCAACTGCACATTGCCGAAAGATGAGAAAAGAAGAAAAAAAAAATCATAATATTGTTATTTTCTTAATTGAAATTCAACTTATAATTTTATCTCTTCATCTTTCACATTAAATTTTCCTCTCAATGCTCCAATAGTTTAACCAGTAATTTACTATTTTCACTAATGATTTGACATAAAATCACTACTTCTCATAAACAAAAATAAAAAAGACATTATTAATCAGATAGAAGAAATTACATAATAGATTCTATTTATCCCAACTCCTTTTTACTATAATTTTGTGCTATACCTTAACTCCTACTACATTGAACTCTTTCAACAAATCAACAACATAATAATATTCTGATGATGAATAAAATTTGAAATAAAAATGGGAAAAGAAAAATCATAGTATACACTACCAATAAGGAGAATCATGGCTATACATAAAGGACCATTTTAAAGGAGTAAAGTCGAAATAATGCTCGAAGCTTTTTGAAGGAGCACAACATTTGAACATGTTTTCCTTGAAGGGAAATTTCCCTTTCTTGTTGGAACAAGTTTGCTTAGCTATGTCACATGATATAAATATAAAGGATATAACTTTTATATTTTATATAACATATAGAAAATTTCAATAACAAAATAACAAAAAATGTTAATATTTTATAGTTTACATAGATTATTAATGAACTCATGTAAAACTATGGTTACCATAGAAGGTTTATTTCCCACTATCAATATTTATTTTATTTTCATATATTCTTTGTAAAGTATAATTATTTATTATTTACATTAAACTATGCACAATATTTGATTACAACTTTGAGTATTTGTGGAAATAAAATAACTCACTATTCTTTCTCATCTCTACTTTTGGATAATTTCATAACAAACTATTTATAGACGAATGAGTATAAAAAAAGAATCGTCTGAAAAAAAATTCCACAACTCAACTATCTTTGAAAATGGACATCGACTATTAATCTCACAACTATTTAAAAAAATGGATATCAAATATTAATGTTCGAAAAAAAAAATACCCCGAGAAAACAAGACATGCAAACTTCCGAACCTCTGACAAAATCACATATCAAAATTTCAAAATATTAATAAAACTCAATTTAATGTCATGAACTTAGAAACACATTTCTTCCCTTTTTTTCTTATTGTCGCGGATGGAATTGTGCTATTTTGTTTACTATATTTCACACCTTTTTAAATTAAATATACATCTTGAAGCATAAAATATATAAATAGATAAAAAAAAAGCGTGTTAAATTTGATGAGAATAGAAAAGGAGTTCAATTTTGAAACATTGTTACTATAAAGAATTTATGCTTCTAATTAAAGAGAAACCATTTTTAAATCAAGTAATGTGAAGGTCGTGATCTTTAATTTAATTATATGACAATCTATAGTTGTTCAAAAATGAAAATTACAGTGTTAATAGATTTAATCTAATTGCTAAGAGAAAAGATGTAATAATTGTTGAGAATGAGATTGATTTTAGCTATTAGAATATTTTTTTTCAAGTTTGAATTGTGTGTGACTACCTGTAAAGACACTCCGAGGTAAGTTATAGTAGATATAAGTAGGTATATAAAGGGACAGTAGTCATACTTATAGGACACATCATCTATTTATAGAAAAGGTTATGGACTCAGTCACTCTGTTCATTAAAACTAATTATTATCGTGATTAGTGAAGTAATTATGTACTAATCACTTAGATTAATACTTTTTTTGACTATGTTATCACTTGGATTAATACTTTTTTTGACTGTGTTAGGCCATCTTAAGTTATTTCTAGGTATAGGCTTTCTCAATCTGTTTTCAAGTGGTCTGTTTGCTAACCGATGCTGAGCTGATCCAAGAATTAATAGTAAAATTGTTTATTAAATTATTGAATATGGCACAATAATTAAAAAAATTGAGATAGAAAAAAATTGGCAAATTTCCGATGTAATTTTTATTTGAAATTCTCAAAATGATGCATTTTTTTTATTTATTTTCCGATATGGGTAACTCAGTGCATAAATCCTGACCCTATTGTACAATTTAATTTAATATTAAATGAAATCGTGAAAAGATAACACAATTTTATTGTCAGCATTTCAATTTCAATTAATGAGAAATTTCAGAATTAATTAAAATCGTGAGAATACTTCACAATCTTAGGGTAGTTAATATTCTTTACTCATTCCTCTTCTGTTTAATGTGTGGTGTGTTGCTATTTTGCAACTAAAATAAATAGACATTACAAAAGCTATTTTATTTATTAATAAATATGTAATGGTTGAAATTAATTCTGATTAAGTAATTGAAATAAATGTGAAATTATTCTATTCAAATTAACTTTATATTTATTTCAAATAATTAATTAGAATTAATTTCAACAATTACATATTTATTAATAAATAAAATGACTTTGTAACTGTGTATTTATTTTAGTTACACATTAGCAATACACCACGGAAAAAGAATTGTATAGTATTCTCACCATTTTAATTTGTGTTAGTATGTACCATTTTCCTATATCAGGAAATAAATAAAATAAAATGCATTATTTTAGGAATTTTAGATAAAAATTACACTTGTTTAGAAAATTTACCAAAAAATTTATTCTATACTTTTTTTTTCTTTAATTATGAATATAATAATACACCTACGTGTTCACCATTGGCTGGGCAAGGCATATGGTCACGCGGCGATGTTTGGTAAAAGCGTAGGTTAAAATGCCACAAAAACTACGTTGCGAGGGATCCACTTTGCTATTCTTGGAATATCCTACATCTTTTATCAATATATAACTTTTCATATGTTTTTACTTTTTTTATCATTTTTTTTTTTTTTTTCATAGACAACGTCTTACTTTGTACTATTTTTTTTTTCTTTATCAAAACTATCCACTATTGATTTATCAATTGATGTCACAAGAATATGGAGACACTGCTCGATTGTAACAATAGAAGTGAACTTAAATAATTTTCAAATGGAACTAGCTCAGTGAAGCATTTGAAAGACTTTGTATTATGCTATTAAAATATAACTATAATGCTTTTAAATCACATTAACCTGGGATAAGATTGTTATGATTTAATTAATGTTAATTTTTTTTACCACAAATGTATTGAGATTTGTAGAAGCTCCTTAGGATACAATAAGAACAGATAGTACACCTGGTTCAGAGAAATAGTCAATACTTAAATGAAAGTAAAATCCAAAATTTTAAATTGTAAAAACTAAATAATATAAGACTAGTTGTCTTTTGTAATTCTAAAGTGCATATCATGACCTAGAGTGTGGAAATAGGAACCCCCATTAAATGATACAAACTTCATTATTGTCTCCTATGATTTCTATGAATGTTGTGAGAGAAAGCTATTTGAAACATGGTTTTAAAGAAGAAGCTTTTTAGAAGGAGATGTAGATTGGCAACAAAATACCTGAGTGGACCCAAAATGTTTCATGGAAAGAAATCACTGGCAGAGATTAATTTTGTGAACAGACAAATCAAAAATGGGGTACTTGGAATCTTTATTATTTGACTATTTGTTTGCCACAATTAAGGTGAATGACTACATCTCATGTGTGCTCTGTCTGGTCCCATCAACCGACGAATATTGGATGAATCCTTAGGTTTTAAAGTTACAGACATATCAACATGGACATGAGTAAGCAGAGATCAACACAAGAACAAAAGTGGAAACATTTCAGCTATACGTTACTCACTCTCTTTGCATGTTCAATTCAGAAGTTTATTCATACATTTTTTTTTATTAGAATACACTGTTAAGGGATTTCAACTTAACTAGTTGTCTTCATATAAGGTATATCATGCAACTGTTTCAAATACTCGAACGAAGAAGAAGACACGTGATGTATAAAATATCAGAATATTCGGAATATTGTTATAACCTTTCTAATATCGTTTCATAGTTATTATTATTAATAATATTAATGGTAAATTGTAAAAGTAATTGTATTTTCAAAATTTTGAAATACTTAATACCATCGAGGCGTTGAGGTATTGGCAACAATATTTCGAGTGGGGTTTCCTGTCCAGTTGGCAGCGAGGGGAGGCACCTAGCATAACAATCGATGCTGAAGTGAAAAGGTATATTAAGAATTTTTACTATAAATGGAATTGTTCCTCTCATGTTAAATGTACCTCTTTTTGTTGTTGCACTTGAATGCTATCTTATTATTAGTATTAGTATTTTTCTTCTCATGTGAGAAATTTAAGTTTGATGGACTTAGGAGTTTTATATTGAGTAACATATATAAAGAGAAATACATACAAATCTAACTTAACGTTTTGAATTAGATATAATATCAATTTTTTTTATATATAGATTGATTTATAACTTGAGATTCATTACATTGACATTGGGAATAAGTTAGTAGAATGTTTTTTTTTTTTTAAGAAAACATTTTTTTTTAGTTGAAAGTGGTATTGACGATAATTACATAATTAATAAGAATGGATATATATTTGGTTAGAATTAATCAAACATAGGTGGTAACAAAAATTAGAGTCTCAAACTGTCTACCAACCACTTTTTACATTGGTTACAAATTATGATTGAAAAATTTGGTCTTATAGAATTTGGTCACCTCAATTTTAGAAGATCAATTTAGAAATAAAAAATAGATGAGAAATTCAATCGTTAAGGTAAATGAATATAATTATCCAACTTTTTATAGTGATTTAGTGAATAAAACTAAATGGCCAAAATAAATTGGTATTCCATCATTATTTTGATTGTAATTAGTAATTAATTATTTTAGTCGCTAAATTTGACTATTCAAATTTTTTTATTATAATTCAGTGACTAAAATCAAATTAGTTGCTAAAATAAATGCATAGTTAGTCATTATTTCAATTATAATAACATCACTTTTATTTTACTTCATAGATCCACCAATTTAATGACTAAAATTTGGTTATTATTATTTTTGATCACTTGACAAAATACTACTAATAAATTAATTGATCATTATATTTGTTACAAATTTGTGACTAATATAAATTAGTCGTTTTTAGTTATAATTAGTGATCAATTTATTTCAATCGTTACATTTAATCTTCAAATGACTTGTTTTTAGTGAATTAAGATTGAAATTAATATTAGATTATGTAGTACAAGATATTTAAGGCCAAAATAGTAATATTAATTATATGCTAAGTTTAGTTAGATTTATTTGGTTTTGTTAGAAGTTTAAATTTATTTAATTAAATTTGAACTTAAAATATCTGTATATTCAATTGATATGTTTTTTTAATTCAATATTCTTATTTGTGATATGTTGACTTATATTGATATTAGATATAAGAATGTCCGATCTTTGGAAAATTGTAATGTTTAACTTTAGAAGTTGGTAGCTTGAGAGTTGTGTTGCCAAATTTTTAAAAGTTTTGTGCTATATATTACATTAGTGAACCTCATTTTATTTTATTTGAGATTCAATATAAATATTGATTACTGCCTCCAATTTGAATTGTTCATATTTTTTTCTTTTTTAAAAAAATACCATAACGAGAATCATTATATTAAATCCTAAATGTGTATTAGAAAGATTAATTATTTTTCTATAGTGTATTAATAAGTATATTTTAAAAGATTACGATCGATTGCATTTTATATTTATCTTCGAGTGAATATTTAATGTCATCACTTTCATTAGTTGAAATGTGAAGTAAAAAGATATGTTTTAACTATAAAATAATGTATTTTTTAAATATAAAATATTATAAATTATGAATAACTTTTTTTTAGTGTTGTTAATATATAGAATGTTTTAAATGTAAATCCATTTCATCCTACATAATTTATGTTGAATTATCCTAAAGTATTTAGTTTTACATAGAGACTATTATAGTCATTTTTATTATTTTTCATAAATTAACTAAATCACATTTTTTTATACTAGCGTAATAGGCAACAATAAAATTTTAAATATGATTATTTCATCATATATTGGATGTAGATCATAACTTGTGTTACTATCGTTGATTATTAGAAAATGAAAATAAATCACTTCAAATACTTTAAAAAGAATCCCATATTTTAGTTATATATATAATTATAAAAAAAAATATTTATATTTTATTACAACTTTTTATCACTAATGTATGATTGAATATAAACATAATTTAAGAAGGTTTTTATATATTAAAAATTAGTATTTATTGTGTTTAGACTATTATATTATTTAAACTATGTGTTTAGTTAATTTAGTTTTGATTGTTGGTGATAGTTACTTGTAAATTACGTAAGTACAATTTTGCTGTAATTAATTAAATGTTGTTGTTTAAGTATATAATTTTGGTTTTTTGTAATCTAGATCAATGTTGAATTTTAGTTTTTCACAATCTGGTATAACTAGTGGAATTTATTTATAATTATAGGTGGACAAACACACAACATTTGTTATTTAAAAAATTACAACGATCATTACGAAAACTGATATAATTAATATATGCTCTACAAGCTAATTATGAGTTGATTTGAAGGCAAATGATGTCATATACCCTCAAATCAATTAAGATTTTGCTTGTAGGGGAACATACTGTATTATCACAACCGTTCTACAATTTCTTAATTTTACATCGATTTAAAAAACAATGATAAAAAAATATCAAACTTATTACATCAGTCGTGTAAAATTTAATGTTTTATTTGTATTATGCTCTAATTAGTACAATTATTTTTACATAAAATTTTATTTTTATTTAATCTGTCTAATCATTTAACACATTTTAATTAAAAAATAACAGGTAGACGTAGAACACCTAAAATACTGTCAGTGGACTTTCTTTCTTTCTTAAAGTTATTTACAGAACAACATTAAAGTCTCATTTACACAATACAAGATTAAAAAGTCTGATTCACACTACTGCTACAACATTAATTAACATTAACAGGGGATATAAAGTCTCATTTAAGACTACATGTAACACTGAACAGTAATTCAGATTATCAAAATTGTTTACTATATGGATCATATAACTTTTGTTTCTGCAGTCTGCGTAAATAGGACAAAGTGATAAACTTACGTGCAGAGTTTAGAGCAGTATTAATGACTTAAAGTTTGATTTTGAGTTCATAATTTGGAATGGAACCAGCACTAAAACCAAAAGGAAGAAATTGTATCAGTTTTGGATGCGAAATTCGTAAGAATCAGATAGTGCTTTCGGTCGCAACTATTTTTTCATCACATTTAATATTAAAAGAAAGACCAAACATACTTTTGTTTCTTTTATCTTTTCTTTGTCCTTTCTTCTTTATTTCAATTGAAAACACGTAAGTTTTGAATCTAATTAATGCTGTTTTTGATTACCCTTCAATGAATACTAATGCTTTTTCAATCATTTGTGTTTTGTTCCTTAAAATCAATAGAAAAGACACCATAAAGTCAAAATTCCAATTAAAAAGAACCAAAGGTATATGTGCCCTCTAAATCAGTAGTTCTAGGTATAAGATTCTATTTATTTATTTGGAATCCTCCTTCTTTATCTAATAATTAAAATTAAAAATTGACAGCATTTTGATATCCGACTCTACAAAAAGTTGCCTGAGTCACTAATATTATAACGGAAAACATGTCTTATTTATTTGGTTGGTGAAAAATTAGAGAAAAAATATAAATAGAAATAATTAAAAAAAAAATGGGATCTAGTATATTATTTCTCATTTATTTTTTTATCCTCTCTTCTGTGTTTTTCTTATTTTTATATGTTTTGGCGCATTTTTTTTTTTTGTTGTGTTTTCCGTATTTCTCTCCCTATATCAAACATGATCATAGTTAAGTTTTGTTTAGTTGCTTTTAAAATTGTGTCCAAGTACTAAAAAGGATTAAGGTGAATGACATATTTGTAAAGTTAAAGAATAAAGTGAGGATTTAAAAAGATTAAAGAGAAAATAAAATTGGGCCATAGAAAACAGGAGTTTATTTTATTTGACTGGTATTTGGGGGTATTTGGGGTTTGAGGCATGCAGAAAACAAATGTGGAAGGGACCCCACGTTGAGTAAGATTCCAATTTCCATTGACCGCTGACCATATCCCAATCTTATCCTCTTCCCACCACCTCTACAATACCATGCTTTCCAATATTTTTATTTATTCTCATGTTTTAAATGCTGCATGCAAATGTTTTTACTTATCCTAACATTTAGTCACTCTTCTCAACATATGGTATTACTAAGATTCTAATATAAAAAATCACCACTATATATGTTAAATTAGTATATTTAAGATAGTTTTATTTTGAATATTTAATGGTGAATTTTGACACTATATTTTGGTTTGGTTCTAAAACTGTACCATAAAAGAATTTGTATACATTCTAAGGTTGGTATTGTGTGGATATGCTAAAATATATGAGAGAGTCTACATAATCCAGTTTCTTTCGTAAAGATATAAAATTTGTGGAGAAAGCCATTAGCTGAATTACGCTAACCGTGTTTCACTTTTAATACAATGTCATTTTTTTAAATAATCAAATTAATGTATTTTTTATTTTATTATATAAATTGGTTTAATAATAAATTTTCCACTATTTTTACTTAGTTTTTTATTATTCTTTCTTTTGTCTAAGTAATTTTAGTTTATATTTATTATTTTCGCTTCTTATTATGATATGTATTTTCTGTTTTTGTTGGAGGTCCTCGGTGTGTCATTATTGAAGCATCTAATGGAAGTTATGTGTTTGTCATCGTTGGAGCGTTTGATGGAAGTCTTATATATATTAGACTATGTAGGATTATAAACTATTTTAACTCAATTTAATATCATAATGCAAACTTCTTACACGAAAACTTCTCAACAAAATTCTACAGTGAAAAGGAAATATCAATATATTTTGAATGTTACACGATTGCTCATGTTTCAATCAAAATTTCTCAAAATTTATTGGTCTTATGTTACTTGATAGACAAAATTCCTTCACCTATCATAAACAACAAGAAGGTCTTTTGTAGTGTTATATAAATGTACACCCAATCTTTCAAACTTGGAGGTCTTTATATATGCCTGTAGTTTGCCTCCACATCTGAAAATAATAAAACTAAGCTTGATTCTAGAGCATGTAAATGTCTTTTTCTGGGTTTTAGAATTGGAACTAAAGGATACACTGTTATAAATATAAATACAAGCGAAAATTTTATATCATGTAATGTTATGAAAAAACATTTATACATTCACATTCTATTTGTATATATAAAATTAATGATGAATGCAAGGAAGATGTTTTTAACATTTTTATTAATCCACCACATTCTAAGAATCATGAGAAGGAACAAGATAATAAGATTAAGAATCTTTGCAGATCCATTAGAAAATGAAGAGCTCCAATTTCTTTTAAAAGATTATCCTCATCAAATAAATAAGTTTATGCAATGAGAGACAATTATAAATGTTAACAATATATGTTTTCTCATTCATTATATTTTATCTTATAAAAATCTTTTCTAGAAACATCTCTGTTACATACTCTTTGTTCCTTAAATACTAAACAACAAACTTATGTGAAAACTATTCTTTCTCTTAAATAGAGCCTTAGTTGCTGTTACTATTTATGAATTGTTGATTAACCTTGATCTCAATATCAAAGTTCAATCTCTTACCAATTTGTATTATGATAGTCAAGCATCGACATATTGCTCTTAATCTTACTTTCCATAAACACATTGAAATTAGTTGTCATGTTATTTACAAGAAAAACTACAGGTGAAGTTATTCCATCTTCTCCTAATAAAATATGCAGACCAACTAAGTGATATCTTTACTAAGCCACTTGATCAAAAGGGTTTCAAAGATCTTATTTCCAATCTTGAAATCTTGAAATGTTAAACACATACATTCTAGCATGAGGGATGCTATTATGACATGTACCCTCCACATATGTTGGAAGCGCTACATTTGTCATTATTGAAGGGTTTGATGGATACCTCGTGTTCCAGAACGTCTGGTATGATCTTGTTAGTTGAGACCTTTTTTATTAATTCGTTAGTGCTTGTTTGGTTCATTTTTCTTAAGAAATAAATTTTAAGTCTAACTCAACCTTACAAAAGATCTTATCTATACTTGATATGGAATCTCCAACACCCCCTACGCCGAAACTCTCTAATTCGTGTGCGAGACTATATATTTAAGAGTAACTTAATAACAGTCCGATAGCGCGTGACCCTGATATGTTAAACAACCTTATTAGGATAGACTCTGATACAATCTTAATAAGTGCACTTTAAACCTAATTCAACCTTACAAATCCGATTTATAAAGTGAGGTTTGCATTTACTTATAAACTATTGAAAGACTTTATCTCCATAGTCGACGTGAGATCTCCAATAATTTTTATATAAAATTTCTTTCTTCCTTATATATGTGTAAAAATAATAATTCATATACAAATTCTTTTCATTTTGTCTTCTTTTTAGCACTTTCCACTAAAGCTATGTTTTCCAAATAAGGTGTAAATTTTATAATCATTTTGTCATGGAATTCAGCACCCTTACCAAACCAAATGCAATAAACTATCATCCTCCATGATAGAAATAGGTCCTATTTCATGTTATTGTGTCATCCCTTATGGACCATAGTGATCCAAAAACCTTTACGTATTACTTACAAACTTCTAGACTACACTTCAAGTCTACACGATTCCTACACTGGGCGAGGGGAGGACCATGCATAACGGCTCCAACGATTAAGTTAAAATGAGTCTTGAAATAGGTGGTTTTTGTTCGCACAAATCAGGAGTACATAGTTCAATGTGTTTTTTTATAGTCATCTTCTTGAGAATTTGAATTGATAGAATGATTATTTTAATCTTATTTGAGATCTTTTTCATCTGCCTGTTAATAGAAACTTTGAACTGTGCTTGGAAGTTATTATCGGTGTGTCAAGAGCCGTCACGAGATGCTTCCTTCTCTAAGTGGGCCTAAGTTGATCTTGGCTTGGAACACCTTCATCATCTATACAGAATCATTTGGATATTTTATAATTCATTTCTATGATTCAATTACTCATCAGATCTTATATTTGGCTTCTTCATATAAAAATTATTTATTTAATCTCTACACAATTATTTTAAAGATCCGCGTTATTGAAAAACCTTAACATCGTTGATCATGAACGGGAACTGATTCATCGTATTTATCGAAGTACTTAGTTCTTAAACATTGCATGTCTCTAAATCTACAACCTTAAAGGGTCAATGAGAATCAGTTGATGTCATAGAATTTAAAAGAACCAAACCCACAAAATAAAAGGAGGAATGAGATTATATGGGATATGCTGAAGATACTGAACAAAGAAAGTCTCAATCTAATCTTTTGGTATTATGACACCGAGGACAGTGAACATCTTGACCTAATGTCATATCTTCATACATCAACAATTAAGACCACTCATTATAATATCTTAATCGTCCTAAACAATTTAATTATTCAGTAACCATATGTTAACACACTTAATGACTTCGAGTTAAAACCTTTGATATGTATAAAGGATTAAGATCTTAAGGTGAATATGTATGAGGTAAGCATATTATTGCTCATAGAAGGAGGAACAAGAAGAACTAGAGGAGATGTTCACAGCAAGTAAATCATTTGGTTTTTAAACCTAAGGGGCAATTAAACATAAGAACCAAAACGAATACACATCAACATCGTGTTAGGGTCACATCATCCACGATTAATAATATTAAGTTTTGAAGCATCATCAAAGAGAAACTGTAATATTTTTTACGTACACAATGAGTGAGGGAAGGAGGTCCACTTGTATATAAAATAAACTTTGAGTGGGTGCCTGAGACCAGAAAGGAGGTGGAGTATCGAAATAGTGATGCTAGTGGCTGTACATATTAAAAGCACAAAGAAACAACCGTGCTCAAAAAGGCTTAAAGCTACCATCTACAAAGTGGAGCTCAGTGCTTTTTCCATTCTTTGAAAGTCTTGACCTAAGACCAAAGTCACCAAACCTTTAACGCATTACAGAAGAAAGCAAAACTAATAACGGAGGATATGGTTATTATGCTTGTGCTAATCATGCTTCATACGTCGCTCTCGACTATTGACTCATTGGTTTATATTCAATAATGCATCTGAATAATTCACAACCCTTTTTATCCACAACTTTAGATTATTTCATCCTCTTCCATTAACCCTTAAGGGGAACGAAAGTACATCTCCTGAATTTGCAGAAAATCGGAAATAAACAAACTAAAGGATATTTGTCATTCCACTATCGATCGGGATTTTACTACCAATTGGTGCTGTCACATAATCAAGATCAGCTCCATCATGGATACAAATCATTCTTTAAAAGTAAACAAGCACCTCATTTGAAATCATCTACTGGGGCATTACTTTTCTGCCTCATCTTCTGACAAAGTACAGAGAAAATTTGTCTAAAAATCTACCTCACAATTATAGTTTATAAGTAAAAATCATGTAAAATAAACGAATCACGAAAGAAGCAAATAAAGACGAAACAAGTGAACGATATTATTATAAAAGGTACTCCATGATGAGTAACATTCCAACTACGCAAAAGATAGTAATAATTGAAAGCAGACACCGACATTTTAAAGAATTTGAGGATCAAGTACGTTGATTACTGTGACTCTCCCACTTGGTTACGTGAACTAACAAAGCTCTATTAGTGTGTATAAATATAATGTATACTATACTACTAATTTTCTAAGCACCAATTCGTGTACACCCCACCCCACTATATAAACACAAGCCATCTTTGGTGCAGCGGTGTGCTATCTTATTCTTGTGCCTCAAGAAATAGGCTAGGCCCAAGCTGAAACAAGATGGCTAGTTATCATCAAAAACTGTTTAACAGACTGAAGCCATTCATAGGTGTAGTTTTCTTACAGTTTGGCTATGCTGGTATGGATGTTCTATCCAAAGCTGCACTCAACAAGGGAATGAGTAACTATGTATTTGTTGTGTACCGTCATGTTTTTGCCTTTGTTGTCATGGCCCCTTTTGCGGTGTTCTTGGAGAAGTATGTTTCTCTCTTCCTTTTGTGTGTCTACGATTAATTGTATGAACATGTTATTGAAGTAATGCTACAATACTTTTAACAGGAAAGTGAGGCCGAAGATGACGTTTTCAATCTTCATGAAGATAGTGATTCTCAGCTTGCTAGAGTAATTTAATTCCCTGCATGCATGCTCTTTAATTAACACTTTCTTCTAACCATGCAATATTCACGCACATCATAAATTTCTTATGGCAGGCCAGTTATTGACCAAAATTTATATTTTTTGGGAATGAAGTACACCACAGCAACCTTTGCTGTTTCCATGTACAATGTCCTCCCTGCCATTACCTTTCTCATGGCTTGGATTCTTAGGTAATATTCTCACGCCCTTCAATAATTCAGGTTCATGTCTAAAATGACATCATCAAATTTTTATTAAAAATATAAGTAATATTAGTACAAGAAGGCTGTATGATTATTTCATATAATAATAAGAAAGCTGGAAAGAGCAGAAATGTGAATATCATGATAGAAAGAAATGAAGAGCAAAATAAACTATAAAAAGTGTAACAAGACTTTTTATCATTAAAAAATACAAAATAAAAGATATATAGGATTCCACTAAACTGATGGAGGGTATAAAAAACGTGTACACCACTCCTGTGAATAAAACGAACAAAGATTCTCACTGTTTTTGTAGTTGCTTGACTGTCTTTTTCTTTTTAGTGCACTACCTTGTTTAGTATGCTAGAAAAAAATTTAAAATAGCCTAATTAACATTGAAATGTACACATCGTGTTATGTCAGTAACTGGATGCATTTGGATCCACTTCAATATCTTTTTGTGAAACTCAAAAATATGTTACATGAAGAAAACTCTATATGCCATTCTCATGAAATCTATCTCAAACTTGAGTGCAATCCCAGGCTCGAGAAGGTAAAATTAAAAAGTATGCGCAGTCAAGCAAAGGTGGTGGGAACTTTAGCTACTGTTGCAGGTGCCATGATCATGACACTGATCAAGGGCCCAATACTTGATCTTTTTGGAACACACGCCAGCAACACAGGCAACCTGCAAAATGGTGGGGTAAATCTTCAACATGCAATAAAGGGATCAGTGATGATCACAATTGGCTGCTTTAGTTGCGCTTGTTTCATGATTCTCCAAGTGAGTTATCATAATCATCTATCACTGTTGATAAAAGAATAAATCCCTATCACATTTTTTCCCTTGATTTCATGGGGTCACTAATACAATTTCATCTCTTGCTCTAGGCTATTACCATTGAAGCCTACCCTGCTGAGCTCTCTCTCACAGCATGGATATGCTTATTGGGATCGGTTGAAGGTGGCATAGTGGCACTGGTTATGGAAAGGAATAATTTTTCAGCTTGGTCTCTGCAATGGGACACAAAATTGCTGGCTGCTGTCTACAGTGTAGGTTTCTGTTGTCTACTTTTGTAGTAAACACAGCTTCCACCTCTTGATCAAACATAAGAAAATAAACATCTACCACTGAGTTTAAGAAAATAATTCAAGAAAGTCACTCACTAACACAAACCATGGCATCCAAAGCCTAGCCTAAGTTTCAAAGTCACTAGGCCTAAAGGGATCATAACGAAGTAGTTGAGAACCACCAAGTGTTCATGGTCCCAAGAAATTTCTGCATGGCATGCATTCAAAGGTCTTGAATTTACAATACAAAAAATTACTAGACACTTTGTGTCGTGTGATATTGAGAATCACTGGTCTAGGACCACTCAGAGATTTCTTGTCCCTAGAGAGGGTTCACTGGATCAGCATTGTCATCCATAAACCATATATTTACTGCTGACACTATGACATATTAGCTTTAAAATAGAATTTATAAATGTCACCACACTACCTTCATGCATAAAGTATCAAATTTAATAATTAATTTTTGACTATTTTATCTTGTATAAATTTACAAAATATTCTCATGCAGGGCATAGTTTGCTCAGGAATGGCTTATTACATCCAAGGCGCGGTGATGAAAGATAGAGGTCCGGTCTTTGTAACAACTTTTAACCCTCTCTGCATGGTCATTGTGGCTATCATGGGGTCCTTCTTTCTGGCAGAACAAATGTACCTTGGAAGGTAATAGGAAACCAAATCACATGCCCAGAAAACTAAGTAAAAAGTTCTAAGAAAATTAAACTGAATAAATCTGAAAAATTTTACAGGGCGATTGGAGCTATTGTAATTATTTTAGGACTGTATCTTGTGGTGTGGGGTAAAAACAAAGACTACGAGTCATCAAGTGCGATTACTGAAGAGCATGTATTGCCAGCCAAGCAAACAGTAGAAAAGAGCAACGACAAAGAGGAACATTCTAATTTCGAGGTCATCACTCTCAGTAACTTAGGCACAGGAAACATAGCAAGAGATGAACAAGTATGAGGAAACATAGCAAGAGATGAACAAGTACGAAGAAACATAACAAATTCAATCTAAATTTCAGCAATCAGGGATATTTCACCATCCAAACGCCTATTTGACAACAGCAACTGTATTCGTTCCCAGTTATTTCATCCTTGAAATATTATGTAGTAGTAGAGGTTTATAATAGATATCACACTATGATATGTCAAAAGGCAAGTTTTAATATAAGGCAAGAAAATCCCAACAAAAGAAGACTGTACAACTTCCAATACTAATTATATTGATGCAGACCTCCATGTCAACTATGAATTGGTAATTCGGAATAGCTACAAATTTCAGAGGCTGGAGATTTATTCCAACCAACTCACTCACCAATTCACTTGAAATGACACCATCCAACTATCAGATCTAATATAAAGAAATTTCATTTTCAATTCAGCATAAACTCAACAGGCATGTATAATACTTTAAAACAGGGTTGGGTGGAGATCAGTTTTCTGCCTAAGAAGGAAAACAACAATTCAAAAAACAAGTCGGATAGGAGATAGACCTCTCAAATTAGACTCAATGAATGCCTCGTTAGGTTCTTCTAGGAAGACATCAGGAAATTTCAACACTAATGAGTCTTAAAAAAATTCATAAAAAAGATTAGAAGATTATCTTTAATTTAAAACCTTAACTCATAATAAGTTTGTAGTGCGAGTCCTTCTCTTTATATATTTTTTACGTTACTTGTCTTTATTCAATGAAAGACTTTCAATATAAGAAATTCTCAAATTTCAAAATTTTCACCTACTTTATATCATAGTTGTCCGAGCTGATAACAAAGACAAATTAGATTCTGATGTTAATGACTAGTGAACAAAAGAGAATTCTACTTAATAAAAATCTTTAACTTTATAGTTTTGGTTAATACATGAGCAATTTATAGCTAGTCAAATATGTTGGTTAATGAAATAAAACAAGTAAATCAGCTGTGCAAATATGTTAAAGTATATATTATAGTGAAATTATTGGAAATCAATGTAGAAGAAATAAAACAGGGGTTTAGTTAATCCCATTGACAAAACCATCTTGTCCTAAAGTAAAAACATGCACCATAAACAAGACCATTATGTTAAAATAAATTAACCTAGCATAATTAACCATACATACTTTTCATTTTTATCAGAGTTCCCTTTTATTCTAAACAAGGATGATTAGTCCACGATTGAGGAAATGTTTAAACACCTGCGTTATAGTTGAAACCCTGAACCTTCATGACAGGTCAGACTTCCTTCTAGCGACCATAGGAACAAGGCAATAGATTGAGGTTAAGCTCCTGTGAAAGATTAATTCACGGATACTAAAATTTGCATACAATGACCAACTCCTTTATTTGAAGGGCAGCAAACTTCTAATATTTGAAGGGAATTATTTCAAGGAGCCTTCTTAGACATCTATATTTTGGAAGAAACATTTTCAGTTCCAGAAGCAGATTGATGTTTCCCAACATAGCGAGAAATACAATTCTAATAAAAGATTAATGAGTCTTATCATAAGTATTGTCTATTAACGGAGTATTGAAATACCCTTTGTAGTAGGTGAAACTTGTTGGTATGGGATCATCATCGTGCATGTCAGCATGAGAGTTGGACAGATTGTTGTAATTATGAACAAGATTAATATTTGATTCAAATAATTAAAGAATGATCATCACAGAAAATAATAATAACAATGGTAATACAATCACAAACAATAGAAAAAACAACATTTTTAGTAAATGCAAGAAACCTTCCAAGGACGTTGGGACAAACATCATTAATCATTATTCTATTAGAATAATACAAGTTGGTCATTCTATTAAAAAACATCGATATATTAATAGTAATAAGTAATGACTATGATTACAAATTTAAAATTTACAAATATTACCAATCAAAATTTCCTTTTCTTCAGAATTTCCTGAGTCATTCATAGTATATTCACAACTATCCTAGTCACTTGAGAAGTCGAGGTGTTTGGCCATAATTCCAAAACAAACCTTTTAACTAGTCCCCAAAAAAAACATTAGGGGTTGTTATGGTACACGAAAATGAATACCCACAAGAGATGGATATATACCTAAGTGCACCATCTTGGGCTTTGTTTACACTTGACGGTGGTATGAACCTGGAAACTACCTCTGCCTAGTGTCTCTTGGACTCAAAACCTGGGAACTGTGTCGATGCAACTTTGAGCTCTTGTTAGCAGCAAGAGTTGCTCTTCTGCTTGGACTTTAGCAGCACAACAAGTAGATGACAACGCAGTATTTGTCAAGGGTTTTAATGTACAGGACCTGGGAACTAGATTCTTGATCCTCGAGTCCACTTCAACAGAGAACAATGAATAAACTGGCCTGTGGTCTGAGAATTTGGACTCTCCACGAACATACCACAACTGTTTCAGCCTTTCTCCTTTCCACAGAATTCGATCGCACCTGATTTCACATACCGCACAATCAATTTTGTCTCCGTTAAAATAATTCACTACTACAACAGTAATCATATAGTTACAATATCTAAAAGGCAGTTGAATAAACTAACTTTAAGGCCTCGTTAATGTGAGAAAGAGATTGATGAAGCATGTTCATTGGCCAATGTGAATATAACAAAAAACTGTAGTTTCATGAACAGGGCTTCTCGTTACCAACTAATCAATTCAACTTGGTCAATAACAAATTCTACAAAATATATAGAATTTCAGGTTATCAATTAATTAAAAACCACATTATAATTTTGTTTTGAAATAATTAGCATAAAAATAAAAATACTCACAATGATAATACGATGTGTAATTAAATTAAAAAACTAAAACACGTTAAAAATAAGATTTAAATTTCTTACGTAAGATTTTAAATTTAAATTGTGTTGATAAAAAAAGTTTCGATTGAAAAAATAAATCTCATTAGAGATGATAAATAAGATTTATTAGTTATATATATATTCAAAAGATATAAAGAATAATGTTATTCATACGTTATTTTTTTAGTTGTCTTGTTTCTCTGTCATCTTATTTATTTATATTTCTAGTTTTCTTCTTCTTAGTATGCGGTTTGTGTTAACAAAGTTAATTTTAAATAACATTATTGAAATTGAGTAATTTCAAATGCTTCTTTCATCATATCATTAAACAGCAAAACATTTTATACATCATGGGAGTCCTTTTCACAGGCATTCGTCACCGGTAGCTAATGAAATGCAATTGGTATCAATAAAATTGACCTGAGCACATGAAAATGCTCAATTCATTTGGTTTAGATTGAAATGGGGAAAACCCTCAATAGACCATTTATAAAACAAAGCACATAACAAACAACTAAAAGGGCAAAATGGAAATAATAAACAATCACATAATCAAATTCACGTTACGTTTCAAAGGACTCGTGCCCTTGGTGGATGACAAAAACGCAAACTATAGACTAACAGGGAATTCTGAAATCTTACCAAGCAGGAGTTCGTGGTTTTTCCTTGGATTTGTTGGATTGGGCGACATAGTGGTCAGAATTGGTCAAGTATTTGTAAGTAGGAGCAAAGTATATGTTCCCTTCATTCCAACCTTTGAATACTCGACCAGCTCTCTGCTCTATCCTTAGCTGCCACCCCAAGTCAACACAATATAATGTTACCAAAGACACGTTAAGCAATAAACTAAAACACAAAAAATCATAGCAAACATGTTACCTGATCCTTCTCTAGTAATGCCTGCCAATTATTCTTCTTTAGTAGTTCATGTGTGTCATCATAGCCAGCAGCTAGTCGATAATTCAAGTCACCGAGCCAAATAATATTACTATATACATATACCAGGAAAATTCAAGTCATGATCAGAACAAATTAAAAGAAGCTAAAACAAAAAGTGAAAATTGTGTAAGTAAAGGACTTACTCGTGTTCCAGAATAGTTTCAGGATGGAGAGAATGAGAAAGGGATTTAAAGGAGCGAGAAAATTTGGTTTTCTTCAAGATTTCCGAGACGTCCAAGTTCCTTCGCAATTCGTCACCAAATTTCTCCCCAGAAGCCAGGTGGGTGCAAACGAAGCAGAACGTAGTGTTGTACAGTGTCATGCTAATTGATATTGAACCCTGTTAACAAGCAGAACAAGTAAATAAAAATTGCACACTCCACTTGTCCACAACTTATATGTCACATCCCAATCAGAACAAAAAGTATACCCATTTTTGCGTGTTACAAAAAATTACGTGAATTGCATGTGATGAAAAGATAATTAGAAGATGGAGTTTCGTCTATTGTTACATACTATTCATGTAGGATTATTGATTCACCTTATTTCCAAGATAACCCATTATGCCTCTGCCAACACAGGACACTTTCAAATTGGAAACATGGTTGCAAAGATCCGTTCGTACCCACACGCACAAGAAGATTCCAACCATTTGCTTGCTTGCTGCTAAGCAATACCTTCGTGGACTCTTAGGAGACCTTTGGTCGTGTTCATCATTGTTCTCGTCGTCTCCATAGTTGTTGGTGTTCAAGGCTTCATGGATAAGGCCCACCCACTTAGCTGCTGGGCCACTGTCCTCCAGCCCAAGCACGTTCCCCGCATTTAGCGGTACGATTTCTTGGAACCTAACAACATACGCGCCAATAAATCAAATGAAGACAACTCCACAAAAATGGTACTCAAAATTAACGCTCGCTTTCTAATCTTTGTTTCGCTTCCTCTGAATTCTACTCCCACTTTCCTTGATACTACTGAGGGAGTAAAACTTGTGTAAAGTCCACTAGGGTTCTAGAAGAGACTAAGGTCAACTTTTGATGCTGTAATGTAACCCTTCTATGAGATTTCTCGTTCAACAATTTTTTTTATAGCCAATTTCAATGTATAATTCTAAATTTTTATGCAAATTAAGAAATAAAATGTTGTCTTAAGAATTTTTAGAAAATAAATGTTACTCTAAGAATAAAAAACACTTTTACGTTATCTCAATAAAATCCAAATGTTATTTTACGCATGGATAATTTTTTTCTAAATATATATATACTAGCCCATGACGGTTTGGTCTTCTTTTATTTATGACAAAGATTTGATGATTAAAGTCTCATTAATAGTGTTTTAAAATATGCAATTATTTAGCATCCGACAGCCAACATCAAGCAGCAAGTTATAAATAAGATGTAATATGTGTATATTAACATTAAATATATTTTTAGTGTAAAGAATTAAATGATAATGAATTGTACTGAATATAATATATTTATATTTAAGATAAACTTTTAGTTTGAATAAAGAGATTCTGACCAATAATACTACTCAATAAAATAATTTAAAATGAAAAATGATTCGGATTTATTTTAAGAATGTATTAAAAATGAGAATAAATATGTATATACATAAATGAAAATAAGAATTATTTAATTAGAAAGAAAAGAAGGATACATACCCAATAACATAGATGTGAGCTTGGGAAGGAGACGTGACCCAATCCCTCAAGCTCAAGCCTTCCGTGGGTGATTTCCCTCCCACATTCCACGTTCCCACGAACATCCTATAATTCCTCAATCATTTTTCATAACTCAATCATTTTTTACCAAAATAACTGCACATATATCATTATTTCAACAAAGGGTTTGACGCAAGAATCTACCTAAGGTTCATAGCCCCAGCGCCACTTGATTGCTTCCCAAGCACCAAACCTTTCATTCCGCTTCTACCATCCATCACCCACCCCTCTTCCAAAACAAATCCACCAATTATAAAATAATAAGTACAATTAAACCTAATTAATCAAATTCATGTTAGGCTTAAACCCATTATCATCATTCAAAATCACACCTCATCTCATCTCGTAATTTACCTGAAAAATCATCCGCTACGGCCACGTAACGATCTTCATCCGAACAACTCTTTCTTCTTTCGTTCCAAGTTGCTGAGTCCACACACATAGACGAAAACAAAGTACCGGTCAAGTTTCAACGCCAAAACGGAAATCCAAAACTGATAACAACAATTGAAGAATCGCGTTTCACCTGTTGCATCATAGTCTGACTGAAACTTCTCACCACTGTTCTTCGTGCTGAGCCACTTCCTCATGGCTAATCTGGGCCACGAAGACTGCATCCCGGAAATTAAAATTAAAATAAATAACCGTTTCGCGATCAACGAGATAAGAAGAAAATTAAAAGGAAAAAGGAGGAAAATAGCGTGGTTGTGCATGTGCATACCTTGGATAACTTCTTCGACTCTGTCCTCATTGCTCCTCTGCCTTTGATGACTTAAAACTGAGACAAATTAGAAAGCAATCAAATGATCAGAAGAAAAAAAAAAGATAAAGGTGGCAGCAACGTTTTAAGATTCAGATTATCCAAATCCTAGAGGGAATGTTTAATAATTCAATTTGGGGGATTTTTTACTAATTACGGGAGGTCATACATGGAAAAAAATATACAAAATTATGTGGGTCTAGATATTTATTTTTATTGTCCAAAAAATTATGTTAATGTTTAGAAATCTTAAACAAGTGTCGAGCGGTTTTCAACGGCAATATAAAAGAACTAGTTGCAGGGGAAACAGAGACAGCTTTTGAGGCCAAAAATTAAGAATAAAAAAAAACATATAATCTACATGAAAAATAGACAAAAGGTTTTGCGCAGAAAAAAAGTGAAGAGATGAACTATTAAAGAACAACAAAAGGTTTGGGTTTTGGTACTTTTCCTTCATCTTTAGGCTTGGTAATAATTAAAAGAAAGTTTGTGATATCGATCAACTCCATTGAAAAAAGTGCACCTTTTCTGATCTCCTCTTGCTAGAAAGAAAAACTCTTCGAAGGATAATTTGGCCATTAATTGACTTGAAAAAATCCAAACCGGAAAAAAATGGAAGGTCTCTTGATAACATGGATCAAAGGAAAAAAATAAATCCGAAAGTCTTTTGAGAACGCTGAAGAAAAACAAGATGTAGAGAATAAAGAACTAAGTTAGAAGCAGAGTACCATATAGAACAAAACGCGAATAAAACATGAGTCAACGGCATTGCTGAAAGAGACTGTGCTTCAGGGTTTTGAAAAGAAAGAGAGATGAAAAAACGAGCGCAGAATGTAGTGGTGGTAATTACTAATGGTGCTAAAAAGAAATGGCAAAGTAAACAGATCAAATTGGAAAATCACTTACAAGAATTGACCAAGGTTTCAGTTAAACAGAAGTGATTAGAGACTCTTTCTTGGGTTAATGATGTAATGAGAGAGGGTAAGAAGAGAAAGAATAATTTTGTGTCAAAAGATCCGATTAATTTTGCTTGGCTTGGTGGATTGAGAAATTGCAGAGAAAGTTTGAGTTGGGGATTTCCCCGGAAAAGCAAAAAGAGTTATGCGGCCATCAAATTTATACATGTACGGAGATTTAAGGTTCCAGAGAGGAAAAAGAGAGTAGGTAACTTTTTTGATGATTTTTAAAATAGGAATTATTAAAATATTGTATATTCAGGCTATTTTTAATATGATATAATTAAAATAAAAAGAATAAAACATATAAGTATTACTGTGATTAGTTTTCATCTGTCATCATTATAATTTAATTTACAGTTTTAGAAATGTGGAAAGAAGAATGTTTTTGAAACCTGAAGTAAAGTGAAGAGATTTCACCAATCAGAACATGAAAACATAAAAATGTAAAAATAATTGATTAATTATTGATTTGCGGTGGTGGATATTGTGGCCTTCACCCATTTGCAAGAGCAAGGAAATGTTGCTGTAGTGGTTAAAGTAACTGAACAACTCTAATCTTGACCGTACACCTATCAGCTTTGTACCGTACTTCATCCAACGGTCAGGGAAGACTTTATACTGGCTAAGATCTCTGTCTCTCAATATCCACGTATTCACAAATAATCACACACAATGATAGAATACTGGTGGTAAAGACTACGAAATCATATCCAATATTCACACTTTTATCATATTAAAATATATGTAATTTTATTATTTTAAAAATAATTAAGTTTAAAATAAAAAATAATACAATTTAATATATACATATATATACATATATAATTTTAAAAAAAGTATTAAAATGTCATATAATTTAAAAAAAAAACTAATTATGTAGTTATTTTGAACAAAAAAATAATTATTTTTTTATTTTACTAAAAAAATAAGTAAATTATTTTTATTTAAAAAAATGAAATTATTTACTAAAAAATAACACCAAAAAATTACCACATAATATATTCTATTTATATAATAGTAAGATAATAAAGATAATAGAGGTAATTGTATACATAACTATTAAAACAAAAGATATTATTTTTTCATAAAATATTGTTTTGAACAAGAAAGAGAAAATAAATAATTTAAGGACATATTAAAAATAATAAAATTAACATTTATTAGAAGATGAAAAGATCAATTATTTTGAAGTAGAGATAATATGTTTAATATAATGTGAGATGCATATGCTAATTAGATTCAGATAAAAAAAATGTTATGAATTTAATGAGCGAATTATGTCTTTCAGAATATATATAACTTAACAGGGTATATACTTTATCTTTTCTCTTAACTTTAGTACATAGATTGGTATAGAGCGCAAAATGATAATTTTACTAAAAAAAGTAATTTTTATTTGTATATAACATATAAATAAATTTAAGAACTTGTTTTAAATCAGAAAATAAATAATCTAATAACCTTTTCATATCTGGTATTTAATATTTTATTAAGGTTATTTGGAAATTATAATAACATACTTTCTAAAATAATATTAATTTTTTATTTAAACATAATATATGTGTTTTAATATAATATCATTTTGTGCCCTCTTTCATATGGAAAATAAATACTCTAATAACATTTTCAATTCCTATGATACTGTTTTGTTTGCATTTAATATTTGATTGAAGTTATCCACGAAAATCATAATAAAGTATTTTAATATCGAGATTTTATTTATACGAGATTTAGTTGAACATCATTTATATGATTACTTTAGAGAGAATAAATAAATACCTCAGCATATATATATATATATATATATATATATATATATATATATATATATATATATATATATATATATATATATAAAGTTATGACGGAATGAAATTTTAATTTTTTTACTTATTCTGGTTCTAAGTAAACTGATTTTAAGTTAAAGAATTTCAATGTTCTTCTTAAGATTACTATAAAAAAAGTATAAAATTAATTTTCAAAATATTAGCATAGACGAAATTGGGATGTTATTAGAGTAAATTTAGTCAATTTTAATATTAAGTAAAAAAAATTTAAAAAAAGTTAAAAAATCATAAAATTATTTTTAAGTGATTAAGTTTTTTGTAAAGTCATTTTAGTCAATTCTATTTTAGTAATAATTATTTTTAACATTTTTTAATAAATAAATATTTATTATTATTGAGTTTGACTCAGGTTAGTCTATCTTAATAGAATCTGCTTAATTGCTTAATGTATAGGTTAATAAAATCATTTTAGCCACTTATAAAATGACACTAATTATTTTTAACTTTTTTTAATAAATAAAAATATTTATTAGAATGAGATAAGTCTGATGCTAACTAAAATAAATATTGAAAATAAATAAGATTAGAGTAAGTTTGCATAAGACTAATCTTATTTATTTTTAATATTTATATTTATTTAAGTTACCATTAATTAAGTAAATGTTAATATAATATATTTCCAATATGGTACACTAATTTATATGGTATAAATGCATCTATATTCTTTACAATGAATAGTAATCATATATTATTTTGAATTTGAGTGTTTAAATTTAAAATTTATAAATCTTTTCGTAGACTATTTTTGTATTTCACTTTTTATAATAAATTTTCTTATGTTTGTTTCTTATTTTTCATATTTATTTCTTTTATCCACATTCATCTCCTTCACTCATAATTATCTTTTTTATTTATATTTATTTTAGTGTTAATTTTATTCATAACTCCATTATGATATAGTTTTGTAGAGAAAAACATTGACTCCCTTTAACTTTTAACTTTTAATTAGATGGAGCATATTACATGAAACTTATATATATATTTAGTTTTTTCATATTTTTTCTTTTATTTTTCATCTATAGAAATCTGGTTTCAAATTAATATTATTTTTAAATATAACACTTTGCGTTAACTTAATTGGTGTTACATTTAATAAATGTTTAAATTCTTTAGCCCAGCTTAATCCACTCCATACACGTTTAATTAATATTAAATTGATTTTTTAGTAGCGTCGCGTTTAACATCAGGCTTACTGTTTATTAAAATTTTACTAACTAACTTACTAACTTCTATACACAGTTTTTTAAAATAATGTCTTTCTTTGTTTTGTGTAGGTTTTTGGCTAATATGATTTGAGAGGCAAGAGAGTTCAAGATACTGGAAAAACGGTTCCAGGATCTCCAGATTCAGAGATTTTTTAAATTTCTGTAACAGATAACATCATTTCCGTTATCCTCGTCAACACCCTTACCCTCAGATATTCATCTTTTAAAGGACCCCTCATTTCTAATACATGGTTTATGCATGAGTTAATGCTTAGACCTCATTTCTAATACTTGGTTTACGCATGAGTTGTATGCGTTTATTTCAACTGAATTATAGAATTTATTTTTTCACATGGTGCTTTGTAAAAGAAATATCCAATCAGCGACAGATAGGATTTGTTTGGTGGAGAACTAATTTAGATAGTTTTGTTAAAGGAAAATTAATTTTGAAAGATGATAAATTTCAACTTTTTTTAACTATTCAATTCTTAGTTTAAAAACTTACATTATGTGATGTCAATATATTTTAATAAAACTTTCTTAAAAAGTAGATTTAAAATTTAAGAGACACGTGGTGTGGGGTTTGTCTTAAAATGGTCCCAAAACCAACTACCCCAACCAATGCCCTACGTAGCAATTTTCCATGCCGTAGGAGTAATCTCCTGTTTGGTTAGCGTGTTATTAGAGTCCTATAGCTGTTCAATAGTATTTCAAAGAGGCTCCATATGTCTCGCTCATTTCGTTTGTTTTCAATTTTCGCTTACAGTGAATGACGCATGCCAAACTGATCCATAGAGAGAAAAAAGACAAAAATTTAATAGACTTGAGAAATGAAATGGAATGATAAGTAGAAAAAATAAAAAATAATAATAATAAAGTGTTTAATACATAGGAATATATATGGTTGCTATAGTGATGAGTCACACGTAGGTAGCTAAGTGAGTTTAATAAGATTTGGATTGAGCACGTGTTAGGTCTGGTTTTGGCTGGTGAGAAGAAAGACTGCATCACCTCAGATTGAAGGCTAAGTGCCATAATCATGCGCCCCATTTATTGAACAAGCTAAGATGAGTTTGAGAGTGAAAGAAATATTTTTGATATGGAGGAGAATGAAGGGTCATGTTCAAGCTCTATAGTACGTGTTCCATGTGTCAAGCTTTTAGCAGATACCAAGATTCTGTATCATGCCTGCCTGAACCTACTCCATCAAACTGCCAAGTAATTAGCTATTGGTATGGAGCAAAAACTTGATTCAATTTATAATCAAAGCATAAAGCCCAGCAAAAGGAGCTCCAACCCCACCCAAAACACCAAGAATTCTCTACTTCATCCTGAGTTTTATGTTGTGTTTGTCAAATTACAAATGTTATTATTTAATGAATATGAGTTAAAGGGATATATCTGCTTATATTTTTATAGTTCAAATATAATAATGATAACATTTTAATTTAATATTAATAGTTTATTAATTTTTTTCATAAATGATAAATACAAAATAATAATTTGTATTAACATAATAATATTATAAATAATCATAAATTTAACTTATTACGAGTGTACTTTTGTAGTAAAAATTGATTGAGAACTCAAATAATTTTTTTTTTCTAAAACATAAATGGGTACAAGAATAAGATTTAAACTTGATGAGATTTATATTTTCATACACGCGAGACTTACCTCCTTTTTCACTTTGTTTATATATATATATATATATAAAGTATGTTTATATATAAATGTTTTGAGAATTTTTAATGTACATAATGTAAGAATTTTTTTAATACCCATTTATTTACAACAATTTTATATTATTTGTTAAACTATTCAAAAAACTTCTTAATCTTTTATATTTTGGTTAGTCAATTTAGTCTTTTATGCTTTTAAAATTATGCAAAATTTCCCTTTCTAGTTTAAAATTAATTTTGTTAATATGCAAAATCTTACATTTTAAAAATCAGAGATTATAAATATGTAATTTTTATTTTTAAATGGTTTGAAAGATCCCAAATATTTCTCATACACTGTTTTTGTTTTTTGTTAATAAAAAAATTACAGAATCCCACACTCCTTTCTCCGGGACCTATTCTCGCCAAAACTTACTTATACATGTAGTGCAAGGATACCAAATGCACTAGGACGTTGAAACTTTATTTAACATTGTTGGGAGATTGAAGGTTATTATTGGTAAGGATAGTGATTTATTGACAAACATTTGTAATTGGAGGATAATACTTCAAATTTTGAGTTTGTTTTCTAGGGTCGTAGAAGGAACAATTAAGTATTGGTTTGATTTCTGAGGAGTCCAAATGTGATGATATAATTTAACAACATTGGAATCTAAATATTTTTTATCCGTTTATGGTAACTTTAGGTATTTTAATTTGAATGAGCAAGTGAAGCTCTCTTAATTCAAAAACTTACTTAGTACGACAAATTTGCTCTCATAAAAATCAAAGGTGATTTTCGTGAGCAAAGTAGATGTGATTACGATGAATGCGTAACTCATCAATTCACATGTATATACATACGTAGATATGTAGATTAGGACCTTCTGCCTCACGGATTAACAAGCAACGTGGTACACTAAAAACATGTTTGACTTAATTAATCAAAGAAGCTACACTTTCATGGAGAGGACACGTAAACTCTTTAGTCATATTTTTATTGAGAACTTTGTTGACAGACGCACGAAGAATTTAAACTTTTTGACCAAAAAGATCAATAGAAAATGGTTAGATTGCAATATCTTGGCCGGTTCAATGTAGACAGGGTTTGTTAATTTTCTTTTGGTACGAAGATAGTAACGGAATAGGCAAAAATAGTATATTATAGCATATCTTAGGATTTGAAATCTAACCTGATGTTAAATCCTCATTAAATAATTAATTGTCTAAGAATTAGGATACATGCCACACAAATGAATGGTCTCTTAGCCAGAAGCTTAATTTCATGTGATGTTCATCCAAGTGGCTTGCTTTTACATCTATTATTCACATTTGGATTAAGTGTTGACATTTTAACCTTTTTTATTTTATTTTCGGTATTACTTACAAATTTTCATTTAGATTGAGTGCTCTTATTGTTAATGTTGTAAAAAAAAAAAAAAAAACCCTATAAACTAGATAGAGAGTTTTCATTTCTTATTTCATAGACGGTTGAGTCATCACTTAGTATCCATCGAAAGGTCTTTTTTGGATACTATAAAATTGTTATTCTCTATATTAAATAGTTTGGTGACACGTTGTAAAGAAACCCTAATAACTACATAGAGACTTCTCCCTCCTTTCTTTAATTTAATTCAAGATCAAACTGGAACCAAAGTTATCTTTATGATATCAATATTTTGGGCATAAGTTCTTCCAAAGTACGCATATTTGAAATCTCTTATCATTTTGAATTATATATGAAAATGTAAAAATTGTACATAATTCTATTTTGTAATCTTATCATTGTAAGACAGAAAAACCGTGCGAGATTAGAACCGCATTAATGTTGACAATGGGTTATTCATGAATAGTAAAATTAATAATAAGAGAAAAATAGTACCTTACACTCATATAT
>Ga0209489_102602_pt1 | contig 36392 bp, 20 predicted proteins | sample SiratrowhiteBW_FD_187527 | JGI IMG/M metagenome (GOLD analysis project Ga0209489, IMG submission 187527) | Root nodule microbial communities of legume samples collected from California, USA - Siratro white BW (SPAdes) (version 2) | ecosystem: Host-associated > Plants > Roots > Nodule | place... | reverse complement strand
CCGTGGTTTTTACCTTATTAAGAAGGTTTTCCACGCTAAAATTTTCTGGCGTTGTTTTTATATTTACGCTTCCGCAAAGTGCCTATTTTGAGTTCACGGAGGAGGGAAGAAAGAGCGATTCCCAACAAAGATTAATCACCTTGAATATGATTTACAGGTCATTTAGATGAGGTAGTATCTTATTTATTTTTTCCTCTATTTTCTTATTTATTTATTTATTATTTTTTCTTCGGTAGTATTTTGCAAAGTTAAACATTTACTTCTGCTTGGATTACTGTTGCATATTCTTCAACTTCAACCACTCAACTCTCAACATATAACATGTCCACGTTGTTATATATCTTCTAATTTTTTCCTTTTTTTTTTTTTTAAGAGCTTTCACCAGTTTCAATGCACTTGGTTACTTTTCCTCTGGTTGTTGTTTTGGTGTTATGCACCCATAGTTGTCAGGTGAAGATTGCAGAGATTGGAGGCATTTATTAAAATTTTGTTTGCTTAGAAAAATTTAAATAGTTTGCAATACACTTGATATTTACATATAAAATAATATATATAAATGATAAATATAAAAGACAAGTATAAAATTTGTAACTATCTCAGAAAATAATCAATTTATCAACGCTAAGTTATACTTTTTGAATCAGGAGTAAAATAATTTTAATATAAATATTTATCCTTACTTGTTATCTTTTACTTGACTAATTCATTAAATATTATTTTATATTACATCTGAATAAAATATATTAACTAATTAAAATATATTAATTAATAAATTAACTAATGTTTTTCAGTAAAACATGGTAAATTTTTGTTTTTTTAATTAAGTTTGTTAGAGTTGTACCTCTCTCACAATCACATGTATAGTAAAACAAGAAAAAATGAGCTACGAAAGAAAAAAACTTATGAACACTTAAAATATTTAATGTTAACCAAATTTATATGCACATATTAACTATCAGGTAGTTGGATATTAACTTATTTAAAAATTTATATGTTCTTAATATGTTTATATTTTGATTATGGTAAGGTTAATTATTTTAAAGATATTTCCTATTCAGTCTATTAATAGTTTTTCTTTTTCAACCTACTTTATCCTCAATAACCACAATTAATTATGTTTGCCATTCCCATTTACTTATTTCTTTAAATATTTCCTCGTTATCAAATATATAATTAAAAATTAATAAATATAATAATAACTTATATATATACTTTTGATTTTAGCTTTCTATAAACTCTTTTCTGTTTCTTTGAATTTGACATTTTAATTTTTTTCTTCATCGATCTGTTATTTTATTTATCTTCTTTTGATTTCTAAAATCACTAGTTTTTTATTTCTAATATTATTTTAAGATAGATAACTTAATATTCATTTTTAAAATATAGAAATTACTATGATATCAACTTATATAACTATATTTGATAAATGTTAGGTGTGATGATTACTCAACGTTCCATTGAACAATCCATAAATGTCAAGTAATTTAACATAAAACAATAATTATGATTTTATTGTGCAGAGTCCAAAATAGAAAAAAATTAAATGTAGAGTGAAGGTTTTAATAATTTAGTTTGATTATTTTATAAATAAGGTGACTTGTTAAGAATTAAGACAGACTTGTTATATATTACAGGAAAGACACATATCAATACCCCAATGTTACAAATATAGAATATCATGTTGATTTATTTGATAAAGTCACATAAATACAATTTTATAACTAAACAATTTTATTTGTGGTGGAAGTAGTTTCATAGATAGGGTATTTACTTGAAATAGAGAATACAATACTGAGAACACAATGGAATCTGATATCCCAAGTATTTCAATTATCCATCAGAGTGTACAGAATCAAATATCTTTTAGGTGTCTTTGGGGACTGCGACTACTCTCTCTTTCCAATCTAAACCCTTCTCTTTTCACTTTATTACCACTGTGCCCCCTTCTCCATGCCTTTGCCAAGTCCAACTAATATATATATACCTGCCTGCAATCACCTTTCTCAAACCATTAATTTATTCATTTCAATACACTAATCTCATTTTTTTCCTCAACTCAAATTATAAGCTCTTTTCTTCTCCACACTAATGTATCTTTCACACAACCTCCTTCCATGTCCTTTTAATCTTCTTCTTCCAACCTCACTAGTTTTCAGAACACTAACATAATTCAGGTGTTAGTAGAACCGTCGCATTAAATCAAATTAAATTAGAAGGAGCCAAAAATGCGAGTGAAAGAGATGCACCCACTGTGTTGTATCTCTCTCGAGAGTCCCGGAATCGGCAACCATTCGCCGGAGCGGAAGGCGGCCAGACTTTTTCAGACGAGAAGCCTTCCGGCGGTGGGATCTCTAGGCAATGCTGCTCAGAGACGGGAGACCACCGTGGCCGGCGTTCTCTACAAGTGGACCAATTACGGCAAAGGCTGGAGATCCCGGTGGTTCCTCCTCCGGAATGGCGTGCTCTCTTACGCCAAGATCCGCTGTCCGGAGAATCTCAACCTCCTCACTCCTTCCGACGACGTTCGCCTCATCGGCGAGATTTCCACCAACCGTCTCGCGCAACTGGACAGAGCTGCCCCCGGCACACGACGGAAGCACCGCAAAGCTTCTTCCTCTTCCGGCGTAGTCCATCTCAAGGTAACTGTAATCTTCTATACCTACTTATAATGTTGATTTTGTTCCGTTCTACCTTCTGCGGATTCTGAAAATTAATGAAGGATCATCGCAGGCGTTGGCCGTGTGATCTGACTCCTCAGTTACACTGTTTTCCGGCACTTGCAAGTTAGCTTCAAAAACTAAAATAATAACATTCCGATTTTCGATTTCACATATTCAGTTTTGTTGATGATGTGATTAGCGAAGACGAAGGTTTCGGCCATTAAAATTGTGATTCTTCTATTGAAAGTGTAAAGGAACAAAAAAAAATATATATATACATATTTTATTTTTCTGCTGGAGCATTAACGTCGAAACCAGAAGGTTTCAGCCATTGTTGGCTGTGACTTTTGATTTTCTGTCTATTAAAGAGGATTTATCTAATTTCAATATTAATTATCTGAAAAAAATATATTTGTAGAGGGGAAGCAAACATGGATTGATTCTAATGAGATGACGATGGATTTGATTTGAACGTGAAAGTTGGTGTTTGTAACGGTGGTTTTAATAACTGGTTGTTAATGTAGAGTGGGTCACATCAACAGGTGGCGAAGGAGGGTACGGTAGGCTACGTCGTAGTAGCCCTAGGTAAGGCATTAACTTGCGGTCACATTAGGTGCGATGGCATTGGTAGTTGGAGGATGCATTTCTTCGATTCAGCTCTGCTCTGATTAATTTAGCATCCTCTTCGCACCTGTTTTTCACCCAATACTACCTTACCTCGTTTACCATTTCAGTTTAAAAACATGAAACACTTAATACACTGGGTCTTTTTGCTCTTTTCCCCTTCTTTTCTTTTTTTACTATTTTTTCCCTGTACGTCTTTCCCTTGTCTTGCATTGTTTTTGCTTTCCTCTTCCCACTTTCCTAGAGCATGTTCCTGTAGCTTGTAAAGATTTGTGGAGAGAGAAATTGCGATGGTGGGTTACTTTTATCTTTTCTTTGCTTGCCTTAACGGTAATGCAAGACTTGAAGGAGGAGTCACCTTATATTGGAACAGATAGAATTAAAAAAAATGTTAACAGTGCGTTGATCCAACTGCAGTTAATTAGGGATCTTGGACTGGCGTGCGTTTAGCCTTGTAAATTGGAATGACGTTACTTTAAGCAACCTTATCGAACGGGAGAAAGTCCTTTCGGTTATATTGGTTTTATCCGAATACTTGAAACTTTTTTTTTTAACAAAAGTAGAAAACTATGTGGGACTTGACAACAATTTGGTGGGGTAATTATCTTTTCAACTCTCCAGCGCTTTGGTTTTGTTATTTCCTTAGCGATTATATTTGAAGTAGAGTGTATGGTGCTCCTATGCTGCTCAAGATAATCAGCCAGCCCTCTCCTCCTCCTAGATAAAAGGGGCAAAAACAAACAAAGGAAGTAAGATACCATTCATTTTTATTTGACAATTGAAAATCCCTTATAGTCCATCGGCTTATTCAAACTATAATTTTATATGATAATATATACATAGTACACTGGTTTGGTCCAAAACCTGGCGGGCCTGTGTGTTCAGCGTGTTCTGATCATTACTAAGAGTCTTTCGTTAACTACAAAAACTTTGCTGTTTTTTGGTTGAGGTGGTTGGGGGCCTCCTTACTTTTTATTGATGCTTATTGTGTCCGTGTGTCTTCTTGGGAAGTTTATCCCCGCTTTTTCTTTGTAACAATTTGCTGTCCAGTGGGCTCTCCCCATAAATTTTGTTGCTGTCCTGTTCGTTTTACTCACTAATAGTATTTCTTTTTTCAATGAACACTAATACCACTATTTTTTCTTTTTCGTATAATTTTAGTATTTGCTGTTTTTTTTTATATTATTATCACTACTACTATTATTATTAATTTTAATTTTATTTCTTATCTGTAAATTCTGTCCCTTTTATTTATCCTTCTTCGATGAGAAGAAAAGTAGATTTTTGTTATTGAAATTGAAGTTACATTGCGTGAATGTTTAGCAGATTTCATCATTTAGAGAGAGCAAGTCAGATGATCGGCGTTTCTATATATTTACAGCAACGAAAACTCTCCATCTGAGAACTGATTCGAGGAATGATCGGGTAGCGTGGATACAAGCCTTGGTTTCAACACGTGGCCTGTATCCTCATCAGCCCCTCAATGATCATCTCTTGCTTACACCCAATGATATATCCGTGTCAACCGACAGGCTTAAGTCACGCTTGCTTGAAGAGGGTACCAGTGAGGACCTTGTAAAGGAGTGCGAGCAAATCATGCTCTCGGAGTTCTCCGAAATGAAAGGACAGCTTGAAGTTCTTTGTCAAGAGCGATCTAATTTGCTTGATACAATAAGGCAGTTGGAGGTAATTTCTTACCTTGTCCTTTATTCTGGAGTGCTTGTCACTATCATCCTCTATATTGGGTTCATTTGAATACTTAAAGGACTGGGGTATTTATTACTTTACTATTCCCCACAACATTCCTACCATTTTAAATATGGTCAAAGATTATGAATTGTGCAATAATTTAACGATTCCAGGTCATTTGATCTCTAAAGTTTTATGGTTTTTTGTTTTATAATTTATGATCGGGTCGGCTTGGATGGTCCAGTACATAGTTTGATAAAATAATTGCGGGAATATATTTGTTTAATGTTCAAAAGTTTCTTTTCATTCTCCTTTTACCATCAATTATATTTTAGAAGCTATCTTTCATGTAAGGAGACTGTTGTTTTGTCACGCGTACTACTTTTTCTTATTGTAATTAAATGTTTGTACATAAACTTCCAAAACTTTAGATATATAGTTTTAAATTTCCTGTGTATATATTTTATTCCTTAATAATTGCGGTGCCTCTTAGTTCTGTCAAACACATGGAAACATGTTTACGGTTTATGTCGCTCTTGGATAATATGATGAAATTATCTGACTACTTGAGTTGGTACAAATTCAACCGAAGTGGTGTTGTTATCATACAATCAACCAAGTCAAGAAAAAAAAAAAAATTGGAAGACCACATGACATGTTTGGTTCATGTGGTCATGCATTCTTGGCTTTTTTGTGTTTTCTTTCTAATGTCTTTTAGAAAGAGTCACGTCACTGGTGACTTTGGTCGATGGCATCAATTGTTTTCTCCCTCTTCTCTTACCATAAAATGTAATGTAATTCACGGACTCACATGTCAATTCAATTATAATTTTAGTTTGCCGTTTTCTGTATGTGTAATTTCGGAATGTGAAAGGTCTTTACGGTACGTGACTTAACAAATTTGCTATTGCTCATAATAAGCAGGCAGCTAATACTGAACCTGAGGCCACCGCAATACACGATGGTGAATACCAATTAACAAAGAACGAGTTTTCAAGTCTTGGACGTGGAAAATATAGTGGTACTGCTATATATATATGTTACCAATGTTTTCTGTTTATACCTTTGCTGTTACTTTTGTCTTTCTTCTTTGATGTAATAAGCATGTGCTTGTATGCGGAATCTTTGTTGTATTGAAAGTTATCACAGGGACCAATGGTTCTGTCTTATATGAACAGGAGGAATATTGCTGACATCATTTTGTTATTGCAACCGTTTCTTGAATGACGAAAATTATTTGGCTAAATCCCCTTTGAACATGGACCTGTGTATTTCTATTTTTTTCCGAAGTTCTAGAGTATTAATTCAATCAACAGACTTTTTACCAGCATTCATTATTTTATTTCATCTCTTAGATTCAATTCACATGACAGTTTTGTTTCGAAAGTCAGCCTGATGGCAATTACAAAACTTAATAATTTATATGGTCCTAGTTCATATGCCTCTACCGGTTGAGGCAGTTTATGTATTTGTGAGAATTTGAGGGACATGAATCCATGATTTGCTTATTCATTCAACCAGAATAAAAACTATTCTTCCTAATTATGCTGAGTTCATTTATCACACTTTGCTGGATACTGGAATGATCATATGCACCATCGATATGTACAAGTATGAATTGATATTCTGTCCATGTCTTTCGGTAAATTTAGTCTACAATGAATCTATCTGCAACCTTCATTATATTTATGAACTTGTCCTTTCAAGATGTACTATTATTTTCACATAAACCTTTTGGTTTCAGAATGTAGTACAACTGAATCATCTGATGATATTGAGAAACAAGAGATGGAGGAAGTATCAGATGAAGATGAAATCTCATACTATGATACTAGAGATTGTTTTACAGAGCCTGATTGCAAGTATGAGTTAGAAAGAGCTATAAATCAAGAGGACAGGTGTAGGGAAGCCAGCACGCAATGCACTGATACAGAGAACATTCATCCTGACAAAATGGTCTGTAATTATAAGCACCCTCAGATAGCAAGACGAAAAAAGCTTCCAGATCCTATCGAGAAAGAGAAGGGTGTTAGTCTTTGGTCAATGATCAAGGACAACGTGGGAAAAGATCTCACGAGAGTTTGTCTCCCGGTATACTTTAATGAGCCTATATCATCCCTACAAAAATGTTGTGAGGACTTGGAGTACTCTTATCTTCTGGATCAAGCTCACGAGTACGGAAAATCAGTAAGATACATCTTTCTCTTGTTTATGCCACTCACCAGTATTGAAGTGCGGGCTATATAAATTTAAAACTAGTATTGAATAGAATGCCTACATTATCAGCAGCACTCCTTCACCACCCTTAATTTTTTCATTGTTTATTGGGACATGATATTTTAGGACTTCTCTTTCAAACTCTATCCTTGAACGTTTTTGGGTTGTTTCCATGTCTGAGATATGGAGAGATTAAGTAACCTTCTTGCACTCCTTTAGCTTCTTTGTTTTTATGTTTTTAGTTTTAATCATTCACTTTAGCTCACACAGGCAAGTGCAAAGTGATTTTATTTTCATATTATCTACCTACTGACTTTATTCGTGCCCAACCAAGCACACTCCAACTTGAAAGACTAAAATTTACTATATATTGCTACTTGACAATCATTAGAACAGAGGTACTCATAAAATACATACTGCCATTCCACAACTACTTATGTAGCAAATATATTGTTATATAATAATAATTTATCTTAAATTAATATTTTATTATTAAAAGTGATTGTTATTTGGTTGATTAGAAAAAGTTGGATTTCAAAATATCATTTTTCTTTTTTAAGTTTTCACTTTTTATTTAGAAGAGTGTAAGCAAAACACTCCTAGTTTACGTCTTTTTGAAGCACAATCCACAGCATGTTTGGTAACATGTCTGTTATCCATGGACCTGGATGCTGCAGAAGTTGTGTCTTTTGTTAACCTCGATATGAAAAGAGAGATACCTGCGTTAATAATGCATATGCAGAGTGCGCACTCAATGATAATATGATTGAAGTTCAAATCATAAATTTGACAGTGGAATAACCATGCTATAATAATTTCTATGAACTTTTATGTCACAAATGAGTGTTTTGTGGTAGAAAAAAATAATAATGGTACTATGATTCAGAGTTGAAATCAATCATATTATTGTATTTGATTGTTTTCCCCTTTGAATACTTTTTCCAGGGAAACGGTCTCCTTCGGGCACTGTATGTTGCTGCGTTTGCAGTTTCCGGTTATGCGTCATCTGAAGGTCGTAACTGTAAACCCTTTAATCCTTTATTAGGTGAAACGTTCGAAGCTGATTACCCCGAGAAAGGAATTCGCTTCTTTTCAGAGAAGGTTAGTTCCTTATGATTTACTGACGCAGAGGTAAAGGATTGGAATCTGAAAAGGCTAAGATGGCATGAGGTCGAATTTACTTTTGGTATCTCTTGGGCTACTAAAATATCAATTAAGTTTCCTACAAATTAAATTTATTTGCATTAGACTTTCAGGTAGTTAAGAATTTAGAAAAATAGAATGTAAAGTCGTTGATTTACTTATTAGGTAAATTATACTCCATCTAATGGTGATTGCTTAAATTACGTGGAGTACAATGTCATATCCGGCTTGTTATTAACCCCTATTGTTAACTTGGACGGTGGAAGATGAAATGTAAAATTGAGTTAAATCTTAAATGCCATAATAGAGGTGTTCAAATTTTTTCAATTGAATGAGTTGATACTTGGTTGTTCAAGATTCAGTGCAGGCTGCAGGTGATACTTAGAGTCGTGGAAATAGCAAAAATACCCCTAAGTGGCTTGTTTGTAGATGCTCATCACCTCTAAACGATTTATTTACATTAAAATAAACTAACTATATCACATTTTTACCCAATAGGGGGAGTGAGGTATAATATTTAAAACGCACGGGGAGACAGTGTGATTTAAGCATCTATCTACTCCTGGGGGAGGTATATATGTAATTTGGCCTTATATTAGAATTGCACTTATTACTTAATACTTTTGCATCTTTTTGCTACGTGATCAGTTTTTTTTACGAAGTTTGGTTTTTGTTAATTAATTGGAGTACATAAACTCTGATGTAGGTGTAGGCTCAATTGTGGTTGTCTTAATGATGACGAGGGTGTTAAAATGCATGTGGTCTTTCTCTTCTTTTATCTGCAGTTGCTTTGTTGTCCAAAGCTTTGTTTAAGGTTTTTTGTTTTGTTTTGCTTTGTAGAGTTAGGAAGTTCCAGAACCATGAATCACAATATAATGCATATTTACAAGTTCCAGCTGTTTATTCATATATATAATGTTTAGGCATACGTTACATCTCCATGGGATTCGATCTTCGTATGTATTTTTGTGTTAGTATTAATATGAGCAATTCATCAACCAGCGAATATAGTTCATGTTTCTGTCATTATGTCTGAAACAGGTCAGTCACCATCCAACTCTCATTGCCTGCCACTGCGAAGGTAGAGGCTGGAAGTTTTGGGCTGACAGCAACATCCATTCAAAGTTTTGGGGAAGGTCAATTCAACTTGATCCAGTGGGTGTTCTGACCCTAGAGTTCAACGACGGTGAAATATTTCAGTGGAGCAAGGTGAGCATTTAAAATCACTATCTATTATATTCCGCCAATCCCCCCGCTTGTACTACTGTCGTGCCTTTAAATTCCATCGTAAACATTTAATGTTATGATTGTTGTTGTTTCTTGTATTAGGTCACCACGACGATCTATAATCTTATCCTTGGGAAAATATACTGTGATCATCATGGGAACATGGATATACGTGGCAATCGTAAGTATTCATGCAGACTCAAGTTCAAAGAGCAGACGATACTCGACAGAAATCCTCGCCAAGTAAGTTATTCGTTGTTTGTTAGAGACTAGTAACAACCCCCCTTTTTCTTTGCAACCTTAGATTTGGAACTGTTGCTTTTCCCAGCAATAAAATTACTAGTATTTGCCATGTCGTATTAGTAAAAAAATTATTTATTTCAATTTCAGTCTTTTATTTATTTAAATATTTTTCTTTAAAATTTAATGTTAGAATTATTTTAATTTAAAAGATATATTATTATTTTATGAGCATTTCTATCCATACCTTTAAAAGAATAGTAACTAGATTTCTAATTTAAATTATTATAAATTTAAGATTAAAACATTTTAATTAATTAAATACTAAATTAAAAAAAGTAATATTTCTATTATTAAAAAATAGCAAAATGATGAGGTGATGGAAATTTAATAACTATTGGTTTAAAAACAATGTTTCAGAGCCCTTGGAATTTTCAGAGGTATCATAGAATTTTTCCTGAGAACTGTTATTTGGTACTAAGAATATTCTGTGCGAATTACACGAAGGCCCTTGATCTTTTTAAATAAGCTATAGCTAATAATGAAGGGTAATCAAGGATAGTAACGTGTAAAACTTTGACTAATAAAATATTTCGTCTCTTTTCCTACTGGTTATATTCTCAGCATTTTTTTTTTTTCATTTCTCCCATATGTTAGTATTCTATTTGTGTTTTTTTCTGTCCCATAATCTGGGTTGAATTACCAGCTTTATCAATTTTTCCTATGTCCAAATTTCAAAGTACCAAATTTTGCTAAACATCTCATTCAGTGTGTATCCCGTGCGTTCAAATAGGTGCATGGATTTGTGGAAGATGTAACGGGGAAAAAAGTTGCCACATTATTTGGCAAGTGGGATGACAGCATGTATTATATGAGCGGTAATGTAAATGTGAAACCTAAAGATTTCAGTTCACCAAACGCATCCTTGTTGTGGAAAAGGACCACGCCATCTCCTAATCTCACCCGGTATAATTTGACACCATTTGCCATCACTCTCAATGAGCTTACTCCGGGACTGAAGGTATATAATGATGCATTGTATCGTTATTTGATATGCATTCCAGTTCTTATATATGCGTCTCTAATGGTTTTTTATAGCCTTTTCTGATCCCGGGTATTTGATCACGGATTAAAGGAGAACCTCCCGCCTACGGATTCCAGGCTTAGACCTGATCAACGACATCTAGAGAATGGGGAATACGACAAGGCTAATCTGGAGAAACAAAGGCTGGAAAAGCGTCAGAGAATGGTATGTCTCAAAGTCTTCTCTTTTCTTCGATGAGCAGCCATTCTTGCTCTTCTTATTTTATCTGGGGTTCTCCACAAATCTAATTAAACTCTTATCACTGTTTCATTTCTTGTGGTTCTGGATGTTCTACCCCCATAATCATATATTGCTTGTTGTCTATTTTTTGTCCTACAAAGTTTGTTTGTTCTGATCCTATTTTGGATTAAAGAAGAAAGTAAAAGAAAAAAGAAAAGAAAAAAAAAAGAAAATGAATGAAATATGAGATAATTTTATAAGCTGTTCAATAAAAATAATATTATATTAATATGTTTAATAAAAGGGAAATAGTGTGTAAAATGAGTTTTTTAGTCCTTAATATCTAAAATAACTTTTTCTTTCTTTCTTTTCATTTTGGAAAAAGAAAAACAGAACTTGTGGATTTCACTTTTTTTTAATCAAATCAAGGAAAGTATTTTTTTCCCACTCTTTTCCCTTCATACTAAATGAGAGCATAAGCTTTAAATTAAACTTTGCTTCTTTACTATTTTTTAACTGATTTAATTCAGAATTAACATTTTTTTTTCTGAACCCAAACCATATTTTGTGCCCTATAAGGTAGAGAGGAAATAAATAGAGAGATTGTAAGAGAAAATTAAAGAAGAGAAAGACGTAAGAAATAAGTGGAAAAAGGCTGTTTACTTAAAACTAAATGCCTGAAAAAATTATTTTATCTATTATTTATAGAGGATTAAAACAACGATTTCCACGCCTAACGATGAAGGTTTGCTTTTAGTACCCAAGAAATTTTGTCATTTGTTTCTAAACACATCACCTCTATTAAACCATTCACTTCTCCATTTTTTTTCCTTTTATTTGTTCATGCCTTTGTCTCCCTTGACCAAAAAAACCGTTAGAGTTTATAAATGAAAGGAAGAGAGAATATAAAATAAAAATGAAGGGAAACAAAGTTATAGATATCACTATTTGTGTGTTGTCTGTGCTTCAGCTGTTTGTGTTGTAATTTGTGTGCTAGTGATATATTTTGCCAGTATAGCGATGATGATTATGATTGTACTTCTTTCTTCTCCTTTGAATTGATGATCACCGTGGTTTATATATCCACAGTCAAGGAAAATACAAGAAAATGGTTGGAAGCCTAGGTGGTTCCGAAGAGACGGTGAAAGTGGAACCTTTCGATACATCGGTGGATATTGGGAAGCGAGAGAGCTTGGAAGATGGGACGGTTGCCCTGATATATTCAGTGAAATCAATGAAGAGTCTGCTTTAGGAGCATTTTAACTTGGTTCGGGTAACGTTTTACATATTGGAATGTTTCATACACACTAACAATATTCATCAACAATTCAGAAATAAATATAAGAAAATGTTATAGGTTCGTGGAATGTATAATATACAAATAATAAAATATTTAATAAGTATATATCAAATGTTATTGATTTGAACAGCAAATCCATTTTCCTTTAAAAAATACTTTTTTTGACATTCGATAAATATTCAATAATAAACTTTTACATTTATCTTGTATCCATTATCATTTTCTTCATATTCTTTTTTTTTTTATAAATACAAAAATTTTTTCTTTAATGTTCATATTATTCTTAGAAGAAAGTGTCAAACTATCATTTTTCTTGTGTTGCAGATAATAATCAATTAAGTGGGGAGTTTAGCTTTAATGTTGTTGCAAGGCGTGTGTTTTTACAAAAATGGGAGAGTAGGATTTGGGAAATGGTCATCCTTTGTTGGTGATATATGAACAGTGAGGAAGGTTAAACAGTTAACTTCCACTATTGTTATCCACGCTGCTTTGTGAATTTAAACCACATACTTGGTCAAGGCTACTACTGTGGCGCCGAAGATAGCTGCGAATATTTGGTAATCTCAAATTTCAACTGTTACTTGGTCTTGGATGTGAGTATATACTAGGTGGGGAAATCCAGCTTCAAAGATCAAAGATCACAGCGTTACCTCTTCGTTACCTTGTCATAATTTTACCCATTTATTTTTATATGGTTTTGTTTTGCTTGTATTTAATTAGCTGATGTAAGGATATTTCCCTTTATCCTATTATTGCTACCCTCACCCCCAAATGGCTATTGATTTATTAGCTAATTGTTTGCATTCTGGTAGAAATAAACGTCGAGAGGCTTTTTGTTGCGTTTCTTCAACTTTATTTCAGATATAAGAATTTCAAATAGACATGGAAAATTAAATATTAGCAGTAAGACAAAATGGAGTTAAAAAGTTAAAATGATGACAAAATGTGATATGTTTGATGTAATGCTAGCCACGGCCCTTTTCGGAAAAGTTGTATTTGTCATTGGTCTTCAAAACAAAGTTAAATCATGTCACACGAGATGCGGAAGACACAACTTTTAATAGAATATAATTAAGGATGAAGACTAAATAAGTATTCTAAAAAATGAAAAATCAATAAAGTTTGAAAATATATTTAAGCGTAATTTTAGTATTCTTATTTTGACATTGTTGCTTAAACTGTACCAGCTTGATTTTGAAAGAATAATAATAATAATTAAAACCACTTGACTTTATGAAAGTTGATTAGTGGAATAATGTCTTATTCTACACGTAAGGTAAGTAAATGTAAAGGGAAATTTTGTCAAAATAAGAAAAAGTAAACGTAAAGGGATAAAAAGATCGATAAATATTGAGTTTTGTTGGGCTACAATGTGGCGGGCCAGGGCCTAAGCGTGAAGTGATAGCTGATTAATGATTAATCATGAACTACAAACTCGTCAGCACCCTATTGCATGTGTCCTACATTTCGTATTTCTCCACATATTGAAGGGACTTAACTGTCATGTTTGGAAGGAACATGTGCGTATAATAAAGACATGGATCAGATCGATGAAGCACCTTATTACCATGGAGTAAACAATTTCATTTTATTTGCCTTTTCTTTTCCACAGTATAAACACAGAAAATGGTTACATCTTACAAGCTTATTTATATATGATAGCAGATACTAGCCCTTTTTTTTTGTCCTTTTCTTAGAGTGAAAAATACTTGATTAGCATATTGATACAAGCAGAAGGATTTTGTAGAACAAAAAGAGATAAGGTTTGTGGGAGAAGATTCAGTGGCCATGGAAAGCAGCATCATCTGTTTCTTCCAATTCTATGCCCTCCTCAGCAAGCCTCTTTTCCTTGTAAACGTACCATTTAGCACAAACCAAGAATAAGATCACATTTATGGCACTGAGTATAGCCAAAAGCCAGTAAAAGTCATAGAGCCTTCCTTGGTTAAGATTATCGGCTAGCCATGGCCTACCATGTGCTGTCAGCTTGTTCACTATAGACACTAACAAGGTGCTAAAGAAAAAACCCAAAGACAGTGTGCTCAAGAACAATCCTGTGCTCATTGTTTTCATCCCTTTGGGGCACTCTCTAAGGAAAAAGTCCAACTGACCCATGTACATAAAGGCCTCTCCTGCCCCCACAAAGAAATTTTGTGGGATCAACCAAAACACGGTCATTGGGATCTTTGCTTCTGGCTTATCTACCAAACCATGTGATTGAGCATATCTCAGTCTCTTTATTTCTATAAGTGCCCCTGCCACCATGGAAAACACCGAAAACACTAACCCAACTCCTATGCGTTGCAAAGGGGTGAACCCATGTGGGTTCTTAAGCACTCTCCTTGCCACCGGAACAATGAAACGGTCGTAAAAGGGGACAGTTAGGAGAATTGTTCCGATTAAGAAAACGGTCATCGATGCTGCGGGAATTTCAAATGATTTTCCTATGTGTCGGTCCATGGTGGTCGCTTGTGACACCGAGAATGTTGTCATTTGAGCGTGGATTGTCCAAAACATGATGGTGGTTGCCCATATGGGAAGCATTCTTATCACCAACTTCACTTCTTCCACGTCTGTTAAGGTGCAAAGATACCACTTTCTCTTCATTCCACCACCCGATGAATCCACGATTGCAGCTTTGTCCAAGAAACTGCTCAATCAGCAAATTAAAAATACATATTAATTCACATTCACGGAAATGATGTAACTCATTTTATTTAACTAAGTCCAATTGGTCGTGCCTGTGCATGACCATTAAAATAGTTAACCTATGATACACTTTGTTTGTATTAAATAATTATTCCACCGTTTGCATGTCTTGAATAAAATGATAGTTTAGTATTAGAGTACGATAATGTGCAATAGATATGATCACATGAACGTGAGCAGCGAGGTTTAGCGTAGAGACAGTGTTGTCTGTGTTAGAGGTGGCACAGTGTAAGAGACAATGGTGAGAAAATAGTTAGTAGAATCTGTTCGGTGAAGGACAAATGACGCGTGAATCTCCGACTTGGAGATAACCTTGTCGTTGCTATGACTCTTAAGTGGGGTGATTGGATTCTGATTCCTCTCATTATAATGTAATCTAATTTTTATGGGCAATTATTGGAAACAGATTAAGAAAGGTGTTTCTCGTCCCTGTCTCCACTCGTTGAAGCAAATTAGAATAAAAATCATGATGCATGTATTATCCAAATTCCAAAGCTAAATATGCCAAAATATTCTAAACCATACATTTATTTCTTGTCTTCCAAGCTCGTGGAGTGGACTTCATTCCGGACCACAGACAAATTAACTTATTGGTTTTCCCTTTCATGGCCAACTAGCCCTACGTATGTGCCTCTACATCCTTACCTAGTCCATTCTTTGGCCCATCATTCACGCTTCACCCAAATCCAACTACCTTCCTAAATGTTCTTGATTCAACTATTTTAAGCTACCCTTCAACAACGCTTAATTAATTCTGTGCGCAACTTTTTTTGACGTTAATTACCTAGCTTAAGTAAGATAAATGAAAAAAACTATCCTCATATCTGGAAAAAAGACCCAATTCGTGCACCCAGAACCGCTAAAAAACAATATAAAGCGGTGGACCAATGCTTGGAATCTCTTCCAGGTTAGGAAATAATAAAACTGTAACTAGAATTCTAAATTCTCCTTTATTTCCAGTGGGAATAAAAAAAGTTTTTCTTTTCACATACATCAATAAATAAAAATAGCAGACCCACTTCACACTCACCACAACTAATATTACTTTTTATCGCTTTCCCTCTTATCTTTCTCTTCTCATCTTCAAGTTACATATATATACACGCACGGACTCCTTTATAAGGTATGAAAATAACTTTCTCCATTAAAAAAATACTTCTTTTAGCAAACTCTAGTTAACAAACTATGACAACCGAGAACTTGCACAGAGCAATAGAATATTAATTACAAATAGTTTCTTCGGAATTTATTAAAACCAAAAGAGAAACTCTAGATTGAGCAACAGAAACTTTAGTTGAACATCAATCAAGCTACATATAATTAAAAAGAATGATTGATGATGTATCATGGGTGGATGATTACTCTAAAGTCAAAAGCTTATTCCAAGAGGTGTCTCCAGCAAAATCATTTAATACTATTTTAAAGAGAATCATTGAAGAATATCTATCAATCTAAAACCAGAAGAAAGAATAAACGAAAAATAAGAGATGGCGATGGGTGAGAAAAAGTTTTACCGGAACTGCTTGCTATGCGGCATGGTCTGCTTCTTGGTGTCATAATCATTGAAGAGCAACGACGAATCAGAGGGCAATTCCAACTTCCTCTTCCTCATAGCAGCCACAAACACTTCTGCAATCTGAGTGAGTGGACTCCCCACAAGTTTCTTGAACCGGTACTTCCTCGTACCCAACAAAAACACAAGAAGCGCCACCACAATCGCACCCGCGCAGATACCATAACCCCATCCTCGTCCAACGTTGTCTTGCACGTACACAAGAACCGTGACTGCGGCCAGAGACCCCGTGCTCACGAAGAAGTAGAACCAGTTGAAGAACTTTATCATCTGCTTCTTCTCATCTTTGTCCGAATCATCGAACTGATCCGAACCGAATCCTGACACACTCGATTTCAACCCACCAGTGCCAAGAGCCGTCACGTAAAGCGCCAGATACAGCACCATTAACTGTTTCTCATTCGCTCTCACGCAAGGTGGCACAGTGTCTTCCGCGCATTTTGGAGGGTGCAGGCTCGGAACTATGGTTGATATCGTTAATATCGTAACACCCTATAAACACATCACCAAAGAAACTTAATATAAGCCACCGAAAAATAGATACTCTTATACTATTTTAATCAGAATTAAAGTATTATCCCAGTTATTATCACTACATCTAAGTTTTACTATTGAAATAAGAAAAGTTGTCGCGTTTCTTACAGTGGCTTGAACTGCTGCGAAGATGGCGATGGTGCGGTATCTGGACAAAAACTAAAATTCCAATAAGCACTCACTAGGCATAAACGTTGGCTACGGCACAATACGAAATATGAATTGAATAATATAATTGAGATCTGGTTTATCTTGGTTTTTTCGTTAAATAAAAAAGAGAAAAAGAAGTTGATAATGTTGGGATAAAGTGGGTTCGGACCTTCCGAGGAAAGTATCGGCGAGGAAACCTCCGAGCAGACAGAGCATAAAGGAGGTTCCCAAGAAGTTGGTTACAACGTTGGCAGAGGCAGCATTACCCAAATGCATGGTCCCAGTCAAATACGTGACCAAGTTCACGGCGATGCCCAGTGTTGTCAACCTCTCCATCACTTCTCCTCCTGATATATATATACACATACATATACAAAACATGTCAACATGGGAATCCATTGAGACCTTGTTTTTGAAGTGTATAGTTATAAAAAAGATAGGTTTTTGAGACCTAATATCATGGCGGATGCAGTCCAGCCACCGGTCTTGGACCTCTCTGCGGGGTTGCCCTTGTAGTCAGAGGCATCTGCGATAGTTTTCCCTTGAGTTGTAGGGAGGGTAGCCATTGTAGGAAGTGAGGTGAAGGCTCTACAAGTAATACAAAAGAGGAAGTTGGCTGTTAATGCAGGAGTTAGGGACCTTTATATACACAGCTAGATGAGGGCCACACACGACCAGGGTTTCTAAATCTTTATTTTAAAATTAAATTCTCAACATATATGTGTAGCCACCCTTTCATTTAAACTATGTGCTGAAATTTTAATATGCCAATCATGACATGGTACAAAATAAAAACAATACAACAATAATTTTCTTCAAGTAAAGTTGCCAAATTTTCTTCCTCATTCATTCCCTTTGATGTTTGAGAGTAAACTTTAAAAATTATTTTTATTCTATGCCGATATATTTGAAGGCATTATTTTGTTAGTAGTTCAATTTATTCTGTTTTGTGAGACTGGTGGAAAAACTATATTTAGTGCTTCTGTATGTGAGTATCATATTTAGTAATGTTATTATTATTAATAATTATTTTGATGACTCAAATTTTAAAATGGTCAATTCTAGTGAGTTTGTAAACTTTCAAGATTGGTATAAATTTTACTATAACTATTCCTTTTTCTTATAAAGTTGAGGAAAACCAAAAAAAGCTCCTATTCATAATTAAAGATTAATTAGGTATGTAATTCTGCAATAGTTATATAAGTGCCAAGAATTATAATTAGTCCTTGCAAATTCGGCCAGAGACCAATTTCGGCCAAACATACCACTACAAGACAATATTCTCTAGATTACGCAAGTTAGCACTTAACATATAAATTAAACTGCATTATAGTTAACCAATTAAAGTATATCATATCATAAATACATGAATAACCTGCATGAAGTTTTGCTCGGGAATTTTTTATGTCGAAATATATATGAGGTTTTTATTGACTTGATTTACATAATTTTGTCAAGAGATACTTCTGATGCATCGATCATTAATTGATTAATGATAGCAAGAAGTGATTGCTTGTTTTCTTAGTTAGAAGAAAAAAAGCCTCCTAATTCTCCATTTCTCAATGAAATCGTAATTTAAAATAAAATAAGATGAATATGGATACATTATAAACGGTTACTGCGAGCTTTGCATAACCATGATACAAAGTTATTTTGTTTTCATGAAAATTTTGATTATACTGATGAACGTGCGAAAATAATCAATGGTTACTCCTCAAGACTTGTACGATCAATAGTTTAATATAGAGAACTTTTTTTCATAGTGTTAAAATGTTGGAGGTTCCGAAATGCACTGTCTTAAATTATAGGGATGATGATGATGGTTTCGAAGAAGGCTACGAGTATAACTACAAAAATTTGAAGGATCAGAAATTGACATGGGCATATCTCAACCAGAACTCTAGTTACATATATCTAGATATGAACGGTGATATGTATATTTTTTGGTTTTTGGAGTAATTGTTGTGAAGAAAAAGTTAAATGTATTCTTTTAAGAGGGAATATTACTCTTTAGAAAACTTTGACTTGAGTTTAACATTTTGAAGTAAATAATCAATCTCATGAGTGTATTACAGTTAAAAGCCTTGGTGATAATTAATATATGCAATAACATTAAGAAGTTTTTTTAAAAGTTTCTAAATCTTCTTTTCTTACTATGTTCAATATTTATGAGATTAGTTAATGAATAAAAGAAACTAAATTGATAGAAAGAGCCTAATATATCTAAAATATAAATAGTATATACAAATATATTCGGCCATCCCTAAATATTTTATAGCCTCTCCAATAAAAAAAGAAAATTATAACAAGTTATACTTGCAACTAAAGATATTTTATAAAAAGATTCTATATAACTATGATTAAAATTTTAAAATATATATAATATATATATATATATATATATATATATATATATATATATATATATATTAGAACTTTAATTATTCATTTTCATTTATAAAATTTAACCATCTTTTTAAACTTCTTTACTTAAATTCTTTTTATTTTCTCTTTAAGATTACGACATTTTCTTTTTATCTTTCTCTTATCAAAAATAAAATTTAGAATAATGTAAAGATTAAAACAATATGATTTTATAACATTATTTTTATGACTAAATTTTTCTTTCCTTCAAATTTTTAATTTTCCTATTTTCTTTTATGACTTATGCATATATATAACTTTCTACAGGCATCTAGATGATTTAAGATTAAGATTTAAAACATGTCAAATTAGTAGAAATTCTATTGTAGTATTTATTTTTTACTTTTGAATTTTTTTTTTATCAAATGATGTATTTGAAGTAGTTATGATTGAATTCGGTATGTATATTAAAATGAATACTTAAGTTGAAATGATATAGATAGGATGAATAATTGTACATAGTTGCTTGAGTTATAATTTGGCGAGTTTAGAATATTCGCAAATTTTAAATAGGTTTGAAGTTGTTGTATATTTCAATTTATTTTTATTAAAGAGAAAATGAGATAGAGAGATAATTTTTTCTTTTTATTTTCTAATTTAAGTGATATCTTGTTATTTAAATAAAAGTGTTTTTTCTCAAGTGAGGTGATTCTTATATCCAAGTAAAATAATCAAAAGAGCAACTTTTGTTCTTTATACAATTTTCATCCAAGTGAAAATCAATAACTCAAAATACATTTATGTGATGAGCTTTTGTGTATATGTAATGCTTTTATGATTGTAATATTTATGTATGTGATGATATTAAAATTATATAATTTGCTTGTGTGACCTTGTAATTATGGATGTTTCCTGTATTCCTATATTTGTAGGTGTTATTGTCCTTTTTAAGAGTTTTGTGATAAAAATATTTGGAAAAGTATCATAATTCTTGATAATTAAAGTATTAAAAATGAAATTTATTATAAAAAAAGATATACTAACTTTGCGAGTAGTTTGATCATATAAAATAAAAATATCCGATAGTAAACTCATTAGGTAAACTCATTAGAGGTATTAATGGATGCAAAGTATAATCCTAAAATAAGAGTTGAGGATATATTTTAATATGTTCCTAATAAATTAAATATTAATATTTTTTAAGATATACTTAATATTATTCTTTCAAAATATTTAACAAATGTAAAAAAAAAGTATTAAATTGTGAATGTGACTATGGATTTAAATGATTTAATTTTATATAAAATTTGTATATATTTTTTTGAAAAAAGTTCAAATATTTTGTAATATCCAAACTTTGAATATATATATATATATATATATGTGTGTGTGCGCGCGCTTAAAATAATAATAAAATGGTTGAAATGTTGCAAATTAACTTAATCATAAAATTTATATTATTAGTTAAAGCTATCCATAATAAATTAGTCTTCGAAAATATGTAAATTTGGATCGTCTAAATCGTTAAACTGATAAAAAAATCAAATTCATAATCGGGAAAACTGAAAACTGATTAAAAAAAATACATTTTTTTTATTGCATTGTGTACTTTTAATATTGTTATATTTGTAACATTATGTAGTTATAATATGAGATTCCATGTATTAATGTTGAAAATTTTATTTATGCTATTATATAGTAGTGATTGAATATGAGTAATCTTTGCAGCATTTGGAATTTGATCACGTGTTATGGTCAACATGCTCATGGTATGGCATGTAGGATTAATTCCATCCATCAAAAATCTAGGAATTTCTTGGATATATTGGCAGCATTTTAATCCTCTCATTCCACGCTATAACTTTATCTGTGTATGTCCTTGTAGATATTATGAGGGTTTGAATATGACTGGAATAATTTGTCACCCATCATCGTGCCTCAATAAAGCTTTTCCCTGATTCTTTTATATCCTCACTTAGGATAATCACAAAATCATGATCACTCACCATAAAAGGACTAGCATGGAGAATAGTTGCCAGATAAGCATTCTGTATTAGAAAGTTCATTATTGATTATCGGATACGCAAATTATTAAGGTTTATTAGGTTTTTTTTCCTAATATTATGATAAAACTTTTCAATTTAGTTCCACGATCTTCTTGACAATAAGTTAATATAATCCTTTCCATTAGATGAATGAGAATGACGTTGCAATAATTACAACAAAGATATTACCAGTTTTTAATTGAAGGAATTAAATTGACTACTTTTTTTAAATGAACTAAATTGAAAACATTCAATGGTAAGATGAAATTGAAATATCATTATAATACATTTAAAAAATTTATTAAATCAATTGTTAAAACTTTTTCCTCCAAAAACATTTTTTTTTTCAAAGAGTGCTGTTAAAGGATTTAACCATATCGATTCTAAACTTTATAGAATATATTTCTCAAGTTTCAAAATAACTTGTAATTTAAGATTTTGTCTATACCCATTAAAGAATAAAAATAAAATATTTATTTATTTTTATTTATAATATAAATTATTCAAAAATTATTGTAAAAACTAAACATGTAATAGAAAAACATAATAAATATATTATTGTAATTCTAAAAATAATAGATGAAATAGAACAAATTTCTTTTCAGAATTGAGACATAAAAATAAACGAAAGAAATATTTTTCTTCCTCTATACTTAAATATAAAAAAATAATATAATTAAAGACATTTTCTTTTTAAATAGTCTGCTGCACATTTCTATTATGGACAAAGTTGATGAGAAAATTTGCTCACGAGTGAGAACCGTCCTACTTCTTTTGTTTCTTTTTTATTTGATTTGATTAATTACCATTCTTAGAATGTTCTGTGGTTACTGTTTTGAGTGCGAATAACAAGTTGCAATTCATAGATAATCTAATGGATCTATCTTTTATTTTTTATTTTTCGGATACTATTCTTCTCTTCTTATATAAGTAGTTGTTGCGTCAATGCTTTGTAAAATCTCTACTCAACTTATCAATAATAAATTTCTTATTTTAATTCTCGTGTGTGTGTGTGTGTTTTTTTCTTTCTTCTTGTTCATTTTGTTAGTTAATTTTATTTATATACTACTCTACTTTCTAAGTGGTATATAAATTACATTTTTGAAAAATCAAGAAATGCAGTAAGTTTTCTTGACTTTCATAACATTGTTACTAGATTTTCTATTTTATAATAAAAAATTTAGAGAAAATATTTTCATTATATTTTTTCTGTTTTACTTTAATTTTAATTACATTTTAGTATATTAATAGTTATTATTTTTCATATGAATTTAGTTATTAAATATGAGAAACAGAGGACATCACTTCAGTTTCATATAATCTTATTTCTATGTTTGACTTCATAAATGTTTATATATTTTTAATAAAAGGACCTCAAACATGTCTCGTCTTTTGTCTCATTCTTATCTGAAAATATCTTGTTTTAAAGAGTTATATAAGATTTAAAGTGTAAATAAAACACTTTCGACGATTTATATGATCTTCATTCAAATAACATGTCTATTATCTCATTTAAAAACAAATGACATGTGACCAACTATGTTGAGAAAAAATAGTCTATATGTTAAAAAAAAAAAAACAAAGTCTACTCTCATAAATAACAATATTAGTCATTGTTTATATGTTCTAATTTTAAGACCCTAAATAACAATATATACACACACCCTGAAGAAAAATATATATTATGACTTAGTGTACATGAAAAAGAAAAATGAATATGCTAATAATAGTAAACTTAACGCAAGTGAGAAGGAGCTTGATGTGATGGTGACGAAACATCTCGTTTTATAATCATCATCCATTCTTCACACTTTTTCTTTCTCAACTCAACTTCACCTTTTCTCTTTTCTCTTTTCCCTTTTCAATTCAACTTTAATTCTACATCTTTTTTAACATTTCATTTCCAATTACTAAAAACTTGAAAATATATTTCTTATCTAAGTAATTTTAAATTGTTTTTACTGACTTTAAAAGACCCCCTTTCTCACTCTCCCTGTTATAACTTTTACTAAAAAAAAAAAAGAGTTTAAAAAATTCACATAAATTAGAACAGGTATCAAATTTAAAACCACATTGTAAAATTACTACAGACTATTAATACTGGTTTTATATGGATAATAAAATTGTAACTTGCGTCTTTACGTGATTTAAATCAATTTCTTATGAATAGGATAAAGCGTATTCTATTTTTTTTAAATAAGTAATTAATATATATATATATATATATATATATATATATATATATATATATATATATATATAGACAGTGATTTAAGTTTTATAATATGTTATGAATCTAAGTCCGCTGCATCGCATCCTCCTTGACACTTGTTTATTTTAAAATAAAAAATCGATTCTAAACACTCATAATAAGAAATATATCTATTATACCTCCTTGTTGATTGAACTATTTTCTTATATAAATAACTATTTTTCTACTTAATTAAATAATAAGTTTAATTTGAAAAATATTGTGTTCCACAAAGACTTTTTGTTTCCTTCTTCCTCCTCTGAACTATTAAGTTTTCTTTTATGAAATAGTGATAAGCATTTCAGACAGACATGGACACGCGGAAGTATTATAACCACAATTTTATTCTGAGCAACCATAGTTATGTGGTTGATGATGACGCTACTAATTTATTACTATCAAAGCAAATTAAATTAAAAAGCCTTGATGAAGTCGAGTTTTGGCGAACAAGAAGAATGACAAAGTACTTTGTTGGACGGCTAGTGACACAATCCATATCTCAAGTTTAATTTCATTTTTATATTTTTGTTAATTTAACATCTAATGACTGAAGTCAAACTCTAAATTGAGCATATAATATGTGTGTGTATGAATTTCATTAATTAATTAACTAATAATACAAATGGGGCAAAAAAGCAACATCCATACGTCAGATTTGTTGCCTTTCAAAGAGACTTTCAACTCTCTCTTCTCTCTCAAAATTATCATTGATTGGGTGCAAGAAATTATTATAATGAGTTTGATTGATGAATGGATCATAGATGGCTCTTTTAGGAAGCTCTCACAAATCGGCTTTTCGCGTTATGCAAAAGATCCATTACCTGCTCAACGCAACACGTGGATCAATAATACCACTTTAATAAGAAGCTACCACAAATTGTTTACGCAACTTGTTTCCTCGTCTCTTACAAATTACTAATATAATCATAAACAAATACCAAAATTAAGAAAAACACATAATGGAAGAGAGAGGAGAGCTCAAGTTGGTGACATGTATCAGAAATCAATAAACAAGTTAACCTTATCGTCTTCTCTATTTTTTTAGGCGAAGAATTGTGCAATTTTTTTATTGGATTTTTGTGCTATGTTTTTTCTAACTAAGGTTGTGTTATTACTACAAGTTTCGTAATCATAGATTATATAACATTCAGAGAGGAAATTACAAAGTTTCATTTGTGATTTTCATCGAAGTCTCGAGCTTGTAATCTCATAAGTTTTAAGTAAATTAGTGAGTTCTGTTTCTCATTATTATTTTCCATGAAAGTACAGATTCCGTAAAGCTTACTAAGACTATCGAAAAGTCTTAGAAATGATAATAGGAAGAATTGAGTTTATGAGTCACTCACACTAGAAACAAAATTCCCCAGTTTAGTCCTATGAAAATACTTTTTTTTTTTTCTTTCTTTGACGATTGGCACATTACGCTATGTGAACGAACTTGCGAAGATTCCTACACACACAGGATTCGTCTCTGTAGAACAAAAAATGTTCTTTACAACCATTGAAACAAAATTCATATTTTAAGTTCATTTACCTAATTAAAATGCATCTCCACATAACATTTTTTCCACGCTCACAAAAAAAAGTAATACTTCTGACATGAAGAAGAAATGTATGCGCATTGAATCTCTTACCCGGTCGTTCATATAATTTTCTTTTTTATCGATTAAAAAAACCGACATAATGAAATAAACATTAGTAGTTTTGGATAATGAAAGGGTTGACTATGTGATCGGGTACTATTATTGGGTATATAGTATATACTAGTATATCTGGGGTGAGATAAATAATGTGATGGTATATATATTGTGATGCGCATGGTGAATGTGTTTGTTTGGCTTACAAGTTCAGGAGCATGTGTGGGTCACTTGTAATGTGATGTGTGTGAAGACGTGTTTAAGGTGGGTTTGGATATGGTTAGCTAGATAAGCTAGCGTTGAAATGGATCATAAATAACAAATAAGTAGTTTATTTGGAATTATTGAAATGTGATAAACAATGGCAGGTGGCATTATTCAAAATAAAGTATAAAAAAACAGAGAGAATTTGACCTTAAATTATTGTCACATCGTTCCATAATGAAAGTGGAATTTGAGAACAGTGCAAAGACAGAGATGGAGGTACAGATGAAGGTGGCGTGGGAAGAGGGGAAAGTGGGAAAATTGCGAGAATATGCATAGTGATACCTGGAAACATGTGGCAATACCCTAATTCAGATTCCCAACATATATGTGGGGAAGTCCTCAACTAGGGTGGGGACCTTTTGCCATTTTTGTGTTTGACCACAACAAAATCAAGATCCACTCAACTCTCTCCAACTATTTCACCATTTTACATTCTTTAGTTTTTGGATACTCAATATGTTTGTTTCACTAAATTTGAAATAAAAACTTTGTACAAAAAATCAAGTATAAATATATCTTTTTTTTGTTAATTCATGTGTGAGAAAAATCAACACATGTAATTTGTTTTCAAAGTTATTTTAATAATTTTTTAAAACTATTTTTTTTTTAAATTTTTTTACAATTGAATGAAACCTCGAATAAAATGAACCAAAAACAGTGGAACCTTAATAAAGTATAAATGTTGAAAAGAGAATGCCTATTTGAAGCCAAACATAGTAAAACATGACAACTTTAATTCATTCAATTTCAATTATTTTTTATGATGATCTTAATAAATGAAATATCTATAGTAGTTTTCATTTTAATTTTGTTATATATGCCGACAGACAAACGAGCGGTAATATTTGTAAAATACTTCAATCCCTTAAAATAAATTTGGCGGATCATTTATATTTAAAATGGCTTGGAAACAATAATAATAAACGTTAATTAATTAATTAATTTAATGTTTTGTATTTCTTACAAATTTAATTTTAGTCATAAATAAATGACGAATTAAGTTTTTCATATTTGATATTTTTATTTTTTACGTGATTTCTTTAATAATTTAAACTCATTTAAATAATTATTTTAACTAACATTAAAATAATTTTCAATAAAAATATAAAAATGAAAAAACTATTGTTATGTCTTGTGACTTAACATAGACTACCTTTTTGGAAGAGTGAAACTGGCATGTGCGTGTTGGTGCCATAAAATCAAAAGGGATAAACATAACCTAGGGAATAGTTAGTTTTCTGCATCGAAGGACTATATTTTATTTTATTACTACCTTGGTATTAGCTTTGTTTTATGAAGAAAATGAAGAATTTATGCAAAGAATAATTTTAAATTGTCCTACAATATCCTTCTACTAATCTTTATACTTTATTTACATACGATTTCTATTTCATAGTATATCCTGTTACGAATTAGGAATGTAAGTAATAATTAGTTAAGGTTGGCCTCGTACATATCTTAATTTCTTAAATATAAACAACTTGGGCCCAATAACTCATATCATCCACACAGTAACAATGCCAAAAAAATTACTTAAACGGCCCAGCCCTTCATTCTTTGTTTTTTCCTTTGTCTAGGCCTGTTTTGTGAGAGAAAAAAAGGAGTTATAGTATGTTATTTTCTGTCTAATATAACGAAAAAAAGTAAGTCCATAATAATTTAAAAAGGTTAATATGTAGAAATTAATTGTATTATTTTAATTTAAAAATATTTTTTCTAATTACTTTTTGAAACTAAATATGAAAAATGAGAGAAAATCAATGAAAATAAATATTTTTAGTTAATTTTTTTAAAATAATTACATTTATTGAGATAAATTTAATCAATAGTCAATTATGCTGAGATATTATTTTATTTTTTTTGTGTGTAAGTTTGAACAAATATATTATGATTTTATAATCGATAAATCAAATTAAGTTAGACCTGGCTTAAATTTTGTTGGACATCTTGTTCCTTTAGCTTGACTAATAAGCCCATTAATAGCTTTCGATTTACTTTTATGTAGTTTGAATTGTTAGCTTATATAAAAAGCTATTTTATATTAACGATTAAAATATATCTATCAATATATAATTAATTAGTTCCATAGACCTGTGAATTAATAAGTCCATTACTAAAAAAGTTTATTGATTCATGTACTAGCAAACTTATTACTAAATAAACTGATTTTAACAGCATGTAATAGTATTTGTCATATTGTGAAATTTATCGAAGGGTTGATTTTTAGCGAGTTTACGAGAAATAAGAAAATATAATTACAACTATCAGATAAATATATCAGTTTAAATTACACAATGATTAATTAAAAAGAACATAAATTTCGTAAAATTTATGATTAAATACAAAATTTCAAATCGTTAATACATATATATCAAATTAAGTATAAACATCCCCCAGCTTTTCAATTATATACATTTTTATTTTAGGTGGATTTGCCACAAAATATTTCATTGATATTTTCAATAGAAATTATGGCGCCGGTTGCAACACGATGATATCATATGTAAAAAAAAAAAAAAAAAAAAAAAAAAGTGGGAAAAACAGACATTGCCAGATTCATACACCATTCTTCTTATATAATTCCCAATTATAATCCATTTATTCTTGAATATGAGATTTCCCACTTTACAGATTTATTCAGTCAAATAAGAATATGAAATTTCCCACTTTGTATAACCCAATTATAAATTTCATACGAGATTTCTTATTTCGAGTTTATAATACTGAGCAATATGATAGTAATCAGTGTATACCTTCATTAACTAAATTCAAATCATAGAAAAATAGCAATTTGCTTGACTGGTTTTACAGTAAATAGAAAAAAACGCATTTCTATAAATTACAACAAACAACAGAAAGCAGTTCTTAGAGCAAAGAAGAATTTGGGAAAAAGGAAAAGAAGAACACGAGTGTATCTAAGAAATTATCAAATAGCCAACTGATTCTGAACATGGAGGATTGTGGTGGCTGAGTCCATAAGCCTGTGTTTCTCCTCTTCAGTCAAATGCACATTGGTGACACCCAATACCCCTCCTCTTCCAAGTTGTGCAGGCAAGCTAAGGAACACTTCACCATCTTCGATGCCATAAAAACCCTTTGCAAGAACCGACACAGGGTGGACCCTCCTTTGGTCCCTAAGAATGCTTCGTGCCAAGTTCGCCACCGAGTACCCTATCGCCCAAGAAGTGTACCCTTTTAGGCTTATAACCTCATAAGCACTCTGTGTAACTTCTTTGTGTATGCTCTCCAACATTTCCTTCTCGTACGTTATTTGCTGTTTCTCCAAGAAGCTCAGCACTGGAACACCTCCAACACTGATGCTAGACCACAAAGCCACTGAGCTGTCACCGTGTTCTCCCACTATAAAAGCCTACAATCACAGAATCACAATGAAAACAACATTAACGTACAATAATAAAAAAATTAAACTTTTAAAGTAATTTATAATTAAATACGTGAAAAAATAATTGACCTGAACATCTTGAGCGTTTAGATCAAGATGGTCAGCGATGAGGAAACGAAAGCGTGAGGAGTCCAAGTTAGTGCCGGAGCCGATGACACGGTTTGAAGGGAAACCGGAAAGTTTCCATGCCACGTAAGTGAGCACGTCGACGGGGTTCGAAACGATAAGGAGAATGGTGTCGGGAGAGTAACGAACCAAAGGGGGTATGATTTTCTGAAAGAGGGTGACATTCCGTTGTAGGAGGTTCAGCCTGGACTCGCCGTGGATTTGGCGGGCGCCGGCGGTGACAATGCAGAGGTCGGAGCCAGCAGTGATGGAATAGTCGGTGGAGGCCTGGATTCTAGTGCGGGGGAGGAAGGCGGCGGCGTGCTGGAGGTCGAGCATCTCGCCGCGGAGTTTATCAGGAATGGCATCGACAAGGACAAGCTCGTCGGTGAGATCCTGAGTGAGGATGGTTTGGGCTATGGCCATTCCCACGTTGCCCGCTCCAACAATGGAGATTTTGGTGTGGCGCTTTGTGGGAGAAGAAGGTGCAGCGTTCATGATGGACTTGAAGAAGGCTTGAGTTAGGTCTAAGCCTCCTGGACCCAACGCTGAACCAGAACTGCTCTTGTGCATTGCCATTGTTTTTGGTGTTCTATGAATGTGAATGAAGATTATAAGATGGATTTATGTTGTTGTTGTAAGAGGCATGCATATACTATATTTATACTAAGGTGTGTAAGCCAAGAAAACATAAAACTTGGGACCAAAGTAAATGGTTTTGGAGTTGGGCTTGGAAAGAAAGGTGCAAATGTTTTTCAATGGTCAATGAGATGTGGGTGGTTGGGATCTAAACCTTTGTGGGGCCATTCCACGATGTGTGTCTATAGTTGATGATCTCTTCAAACTTTCTTGCTACATTAGGTTGCCTTCGGAGGGGGATCGAGAATGATGAGGCCTTTTGAAATTTCTACAGTTTCTAGATTTTGTTAAGGAGACTAATGAGTTAACTTCAATGCTTGTAATAGAGGGAAAAGAAGAAGAACGTGTCGGTTTGGTGTCATTTTGCGTGGCTATTCAATGACTCCTCTCTTTGTAGCCAACGAAAATTACACCAATTTTTGCGTGAGGTAACAATATAGTTATAAATTATCAACACATGCAAAAATAAGTAATAATAATATAATAACAAAGGTATTATTTTTAGTTATATATAATTCGTTTTGTTGACTCAATTCAACTGAATTAATTGCATACAAATTTCGGCAAGCTCTTTTAATTAGCGTACCTTTTTGTTGAAATACGACGTTTAGAGACTAAAAAGTCGTGGTATGAGAGGATGAAAGAACATATTTTAGTAATTTATTGAAAGTTTCAACGAAGGAAACAGGAGAAGAATGTTATGTGGCGGAAGATTTAGGTTGTCACCATTCCGTAGTTGAGTTAGATTTATTTCATCATGAAATTTGTTTTCTGTGTGCGGTGAGTTTGGTTTTCCTATGTATTATTTTCCACTTCTAGGAAATAACAACGTCCACATGTATGCCACAGGTGACAGTTTGTGTTTTAGCAGTTTCACGTTACTTATCATCATGCAAGAAACAAGCAAGTGATAGCAAAACACATAATGACACTACTACATTTTCATTTATTCAAATAATACAAAAACATAATTAATGTAATATATATTTATGAAGAACTTAATTGCATTCACATGTACCTAACTTACCTCATTAGATAATAACTCAAGGAACAATATTTGTTACCTGAGAAAGATTAATTAACAGTACTCGTTATATTAAAATTAAAAAAAAAATAGATTATTAAAATTAGATTATGATGCTAGTAATAAATATGTACAAGTTGTATAAAAAGAAAAGCTTTAAGAACTTTATGGTATAATCATTCTATCACCGCCATGATCAGTTATCTGATAAAAAAGGATATCAGTTATCAATAATCTAAACTCTAACCAGTTGATAGTTTGGGACTTTGGCTCCCGTGACTTTTTATAATAATAATAATATATATATATATATATATATATATATATATATATAAATAAAATAATAATAATTTTAGTATATTTTATATATTTAGTACCTAAAAATTTTTGGTACATTAATTTTGACACCTCCAAAGTATCCTTTTAAGATCCGCCACTAATTTATATTATATTGATTTGTTTATAATTTAAAAAAAATATTAACTTTTTAAATTTTACTAATTAGACATGTTAATTATCATTGTTTAAGGATAGTCAACTCGGAATTTAAAGACTCTAATAAATATCATTTTTTCTTAATATGTTTTAATATCTTAAAGTCTACAGGTGCATATACATTCTATAAATTTTGGAGAAACAAGAGATGGAAATGGTAAAAATTGCTTTCAGAGAGATCATTATTATCACCGTATCACTTAATTTCAATTAGAGAATTTTTGGATAAATTATTATAGTTTTCTCCTAAAAAATATTATTAAAATGAAATATTATAATCACAAAGATTTTTAAGAACATTTAAATCGATGATAGACATATCTGATTTTATTAAAATAGAGTTTAAGTTATCATATATATATATATATATATATATATATATATATATATATATAATTTTTATAGATGAATGAATATTAATATTTTAAAATATACAATTATAAAAAACTATATTAATTTTATTTGTATATATAATGAACAGTTGAATTCTTTTTTTATAATTTTTATCCCTTCTATTTTTACTCTGGGCTTTGCCGTAGTATGCAATTATTATGATAGTTGATCTTTTAAAGACATTTTTAATCTTTTGTAGACATGATGGCTATATAATATTTTAATTTGAAAAGAGGAGTGCGAATAACAACTTTCTTTTCAAGGGCCAAAATCTTTGTGCCCACAGTGCAGTTAGACCTTTTTTACAGATCAAGCAATTGAAGAAGCCCAAAAGGGAAACCACGAGCATACGAGTTCTTCCTGCACCCTAATAGGTTCTTCCTGCACCCTAATAAAAAAATTTTATACCGCAATTATCCTTATATCCGGTTGTCATTTTTGTTCAAATGACAACCGGATGGAGGTGTCATCCTGTTGTTAATTTTTTTTTAAATGACAATCGGATGGGGGTGCCATCCGGTTCTCATTTCCAAATCAAAATGATAACCGGATGAAACCCATCCGGTTCTCATAATCCAAATTGAAAAATTAATCCGTTTTCGATTTGGACTATGAGAACCGGATGTGTTTTATCCAGTTATCATTTTGATTTGGAAATGAGAATCGGATGACACCCCTATCCGGTTGTCATTTGAAAAAAAATTAACAACCGGATGACACCTCTATCCGGTTATCATTTGAAAAAAAATGACAACGAGATGGGGGTGTCATCCGGTTGTCAATTTTTTTCAAATGACAACCGGATGGAAGTATCATTCGTTTGTCATACAAGGATATTTGGGGTATCAAATTTTTTTATTAGGTTGCAGGAATAACAATCGAGTTTTAGCATTTACGGGAAGAAAAACAAATGTTGTCACTTTTCATAAAGCTAAACAAGAATAACTTTATGAAAGCAACAATTGAAACCATGTAGTGAATGAGACGTCTTCAAATATTTGAAAAGTTAATTCAAACAAAATGAATACTTTAAAAATTAAATATGTTTGGCATTTTTCACTTACCTGGAGCTTTCATTTCAACCAATCATAATTTGAGAGAGAATATTATATATGATCATTGAAATCTTTAATTTTACCAAACTCTAATTTAAATTTATTGAACCAATTATGTCCTGAAGTTTTATCTATATCATAATCTATCATTCTATACAAATTATAAAACAACATTCACGTAGGAACTAAAAACTTGGTCTTGTTCTAGTAAATGCACGTAAAGTTGTTCGATGACTCTGTTTGTTATTGGAATAAGAAACAAAACCCTGGTCAGTGACTTGAAGGAATACGCAGAGGGACATTAGTAGGAGAAGGATCATGCAGAAAGGCAAGGTTTTTCAGAAGCGAAGTAGATACACACAGAAGGAGAATATATACATTGAATGCTATAGTACAGTCTTACTAGAGCACCTACAACTTTTGATCAGGATCATAGTGACACATGGTTATCACGTTTCACAGGTGCCATCAACAGATATTTGGGGTGATATATCTTATGTTGTTTGATGATGGAGAAGCACATGAATGAACTTGATTTTGTCTAGATTCAACATTAGGGTGGAAGCACTGCTGTTGTGTGTTGGCAAGTGGACCATTTTTCTTTTGGAGTGTCTCCTTTGCAGGATGTAGGATCTCATGCAAAATCAGTGTATGCTCCGAAGGAAGTGGTCCAACTAGTGCCAAAAGCTACGAACTTTTCTTCCAGCTAGCTGTTCGAATGGTCCACGACACGACTCTCATTTTGGTCTGTTTCAAATCTGGTCCTAAACTTATCGGGGGAACTAGAACAGGCAATACATCCATATGGGCATATTCATGTTGGATTCCCACTTCAAAAACAGTTCAAATTAAATACATTTCTTCAAGAATATACAAGTTGCACCTTAAGAACAGAGACAAGTTAAATTGGACTTTCCGACACTATTTATATAGGACTTGTTCTCATGTTTTTCACTAGTATCTGGGAGGCGTGAAATTTGATGTTTTCTTTAAAATTAAACTTGATGAAATGTTTTAACAGAGTTAACGGGAATTACTTTTTCCTCTTAATTTTGTAACAAGTTCAGGTTATGTTTTCCTCGAGACATAAATTATAACCAAGATCATGAGTTCACATTGTATATATTTGTTGAAGAAATAACTTTCCATTTATACTTTTGGTTGTTCAAATTGTTGGTGCTTTCTTTCTGTGTTTGGTTTTTGGTTGTTAGTTGTGTGATTGGTGTGAGTTCACACTGTACTTTGAGAAGAAGATAAAGTGGTTGGTTTTCTCCGATAAATCCAGAGTAGAAACAAAATCTTAAGACTCTACTCAATATGTTTATAGGAGACATTTAATGGTAAGTGATTCATGTGAAAGGTTAAAAAATTAATTATACATATATATATATATATATATATATATATATATAATGGATTATACTTAAAATATATTATAATCAATTGTCCAAGATACATAATCATATAAATTGTGAGAATAGAGTTGCTTTTTAATTAATTAGGGTTGCTCCTTAATTGATTATGCATACAAATTAATCATATTCTATTTTAAATTAATTTTAATTATAAGAATAAATTTATAATCTTATAATTTTATCTATTAAAAAATTTATCTTATCGATTAAAATATCCACACAAACTTTTATAAGTTTTTCATTCGTTCATAGTTATTTTTTCTTAATTTAAACACGTAGATTTTTTAATTATTGTTCTAATTTACTCTTTGTCAGTTCGTGAAATTCATCTGAAATTTAAACACATAATTTTGTGTTGTTTCAATTCGCAATTTTGAGAGTGTCTGTACCTTTAAATAGACTATTAAAGTAAAAAATTATTGAAGTTTTAAAATATAACATGACATTAGAGTACCTATCATCAGAGATGAGTTAAAAGCTAAAGATGTAGGCACTGTCAGACAACCTGTGAGATATATTTACTGTTTGCTTCCTGCATTATTAATTTATTCACCTTTACTTTGTTTCTTACATTAATTAATATATTCCCTTTATTTTGTTATTTTCCTGCAATAATTAATAATTGGCTTCATAGTATTTGGCCGAGCCAGAATAGGGTTAACTAACTTTAGGACAGTAAACGGAAGTTGGGTACACACTTTAACTACAAGCATTTAAGAGAAATACCAACTATTGTGATACAGGCCTCAAAAGTTGACAACTATTCCATTTCAACCCATATCTACGTACCATTCCGCACTTTTCACGTGAATCAAATTATTTTGATGCAAAACTGGGAATTCTGACATTTCACCGAGGCATTGCATGTGCCTTGGTGTCTTTAGCCTGCAAATTTGACTAACGTAAATGCTATGTGACACTGTCTGCTATTATATTACTCCTATTTATCCATTACTTGTTTGATGCCAAACATCATCGTGAAAATATACAGCATGTTTTTTTAACACAGCACACATCGTATTCATACTTTCGGCCAATTACTATATTGTAGTTTTGAAAACAAATAACTCAACATTGTCGTACACATCATCCGAAGGGCCAAAACCAAACATTCTTGGAAAAATACAGAAATAACTAACAAAGCATGCATGCAAGTCAAGGCTTTTCATTATGAATGGGTGGTTTCCGATGAGGTTGAGCATAGTCCATCTCAACTATGTCCTCTGCACTGTCACTAGCCTTTCTAACCATTGTTTCTTCATCGTCATGACTCTGAGCACCTCCCAGCATTGACCGTGCAGGCCTCCTCTCATCCTACACAACCATATGTCTCATTGCTTTCAATTCATAAATATTCACAAGCAACAGATATGTATCTCTCCCACCACAAATCCTTTTTGCACAACAGATACAAACAACACAAACAAAAATAAATGAAAGGCATGAATTTATCATAATTAGATTCTTTATCTATATTCATGGACACATCATATTTCAAATAGAATTAAAGTTTTCTCTGCAAATCTTAGAAACTTTTCTCTATTATAATCTTTCTAGACAGATTTTAAATAAAAACCATTTGGGAAGCATCTTCTTGGCACTAGAAAATTGTGCATCAATCTCTGACATTCATATGCATACTACATAAAAAGATTTATTTTGAAATTGTTTATGTATCATTGATTTTAAAGAATAAAATAATTGATTTTTTAAACCCCAATAAGAGAGTCAAATAAATCTATTTGGCTGAATTTTACTACATATTACCTCTGCTGCGAGAAAGGATGGCGAATCCATTTGAAAAGATGTCCCTGCATACCCATGCCACCACCGTCACTTATTATTGTTATGAAGGGTTCATAGGCTAGAGTAATTTATAAATATTACACAGCTATAAATATATATTCTGAGCGAGAAGGTGATAAAATGGCATACTACCTTGGCACCTATATATATATATATATATATA
>Ga0209489_102599_pt1 | contig 36407 bp, 27 predicted proteins | sample SiratrowhiteBW_FD_187527 | JGI IMG/M metagenome (GOLD analysis project Ga0209489, IMG submission 187527) | Root nodule microbial communities of legume samples collected from California, USA - Siratro white BW (SPAdes) (version 2) | ecosystem: Host-associated > Plants > Roots > Nodule | place... | reverse complement strand
TATATATATATATATATATATATTAGTAGAGTAGTAATGATTTTTAATTCACATTATTAGTCACTTAGGAAGAATGTTGAGATAAATCATTTCTGATTGTTAAAGGAGAGTTACAAGTTGTTAATATTATCCTGAGTTAATCATTGTCTGATATTTATTTGATCTTCTTTACCAAAAATAACACCTTTTTTAAGATTTAAAACAAATTACAAAGCACAAACCATTGCAGGAGAGTGCGTTGGTTGAATGGTTCAAATCTCGATTTGAGTAACGAAGGTCATAATCACATGAGAAAAATATAGTTGTATGTTTGAACCAAAACTCTTCGTAACATATTAAGAATTCATTGTTAGAATATTATTATTATGAAACAAATCAAATCAGTAAAGTATCAAAGATAATCAAAAGAATATCAGAGAATATCGATAAGAATATTAGAGAGATAATTAAAGGAGTATCAAAGAAACAAGTCAGTAGAATATCAAAGATAATCAAGGGAGTATCAGATAATATCAGTAGACTATCAGAGAATATCAAATGTATTTATTCAGAATAATTTCCATATTTAGTTTCCTAGAATTTTATATTAAGTGAGCTATTGTAAACAAAGATATACGCATTCAATAAAAAAACCTTCTTCCATGTTATCATATTCTTTATTCTCTTTTGTTCATAGTTATCATATCTTTGTCCAACCTTTCTTAACCCTCGATACCATCGCAAGATGGTATCAGAGCGGTGTTAGATCCTGGAAACTTAAAAACCAACATCATTGTTCCATTACCCCTCACAGCCGAAAAACACGAAAAACCAAAAATGTCATTTTCAAATGATGAAATTGGCGACAACATGAATCAAAATCAGAATAACTCCTCAACCATTACTGATGAGCTAACTTTGCAAATTGCAAATATGCTTCGTAATGGCCTAGGGATTCAGCAAACACAATCCAATCTTGACAATTTGTCAATTGGTTTCAAATTAAATGGAGACAATTATCTATTGTGCGTAACACTCATGAAGAAAGCTATCGGTGGCAGAGGAAAAAGAGTCATCTGACAGGTATACCTCTGACACCAAAAGAGATAGAACCAGCATATGAAAGATGGGAACAGGCAGACCAAACTGTCTTCACCTGGATAATTCAGAATATTGAGATTAGTTTGATAAATAATGTTTCCCAGTTCCTAATGGCCAAGGCTTTATGGGAGAGATTGGCTACTACCTATGGAAGCAGCACAGATCCGATGCAAATCTATGATTTGCACCGAAAAGCAAACACACAAAAACAGGGAAATGATACCTTAGAGGATTTCTGGAACAAATTACAAGCTATATGGATGGCGATTGACAGAAAGCAACCGAACCCTATGAAATGCTCAGATGATATTGCAACCTTCAACAAAATTAAACAAGAACAGAGACTATATCAGTTCCTAATAGGGATAGACGAAAAATTTGAAGTCATCAGAAGAGATCTTTTGATGCAAGAGAAGACCCCTCCAGTAGAGTCCGCCTATGCTGCTGTCCGAAGGGAGGCGGCCCGATTCCGAATTCTAAAGCCTACCACCAGTAGCGAAGAAAACACATCATTAGGGGAGGTCGGAATCGACTTAACCGCAAGAAATAGACCACCAAAATAGGGACATGGATGGAGTCGCCCAGAAACTGCCAGACGGCGTCCATCACAACGAGACAAGGAAGACAAAAGCCACTTCCACTATACTCATTGCGGAATGAAGAAACACACCAAGGAGACTTGCTTCAAAATCGTGGGTTATCCCGAATGGTGGGAAGATTTTAAACAAAACAATCGCAAGGCTGCCACCGTGGTGGGCATCCCACAAACCACTAGTAACTGTAATGGTGACACTAGAAGAGAGGAAGAAGCAAAATCGCAAGTCGTTCATAGAAAAGCCGCAGTCACTCATGGAGGTAAAAGAAGAAAGGATGATATCAGCCCAAAAAAATTTGATCAGTGCATTTTTTATTGTAGGGCAATTGACACCATGACCCATAATCCTCATGATTTTAACAATCTCTCCACACCTGTTAAAACTCATATTGAGACAGCTAGTGGAGAATTAGTTGCGGTCCAAGGAGAGGGCTCAATTGTTTTTTCAAAAAAATTAAAATTAGAAAATTGTCTCTATGTTCCTGCACTATCATCAAAATTACTTTCCATAAGCCAAGTTACAAAGGAGTTGAATTGTGTGGTTCTCATGTTTCCTACTTTTTGCCTTTTACAGGACAATCTTACAAAGGAGATCATTGGGCGTGGTACTGAATGTGAAGGTCTTTACTACGTTGATGAGGTTGCTCACAAGGGACATGCCATGCTTGCTCACGGAATGGTTACAAGACAACTCTGGTTATGGCATAGACGTTTGGGTCATCCTTCATTTGGGTATCTTAAGATTTTATTTTCTAGTTTATTTACTAGTAACACTGAGCCCATCAAATGTGAAACTTGTATACGGGCAAAGAATCATAGAGTTACTTTTTCTCCCAACAATAATAGAGTCAATTCTGCTTTTTCATCCGTACATTCTGATGTGTGGGGTCCAGCTCCTAATTTCCACAATAATCAATTTTAGTATTTTTTGTTATTTGTGGACGTTTTCTCTCGTATGACATGGGTATATTTTCTTAAACATAAATCTGAAGTACCCGATAAGTTCTATGCATTCTATCAAATGATTCACACTCAGTTTGGCAAGAAAATCCAAGTACTTAGATCAGATAATGGTGGAGAATTTGTTAACAAATCAATGCAAGAGTTTTTTAGAGAAAATGGTTTAATTCATCAAACTTCCTGTCCAAACACACCCCAACAGAATGGTGTAGTAGAACGGAAAAATTGTAAGCTACTAGAGATTACTCGGGCCATGATTTTTGATGCATAGGTTCCAACACGGTTTTGGCCCGAAGCTGTTGCTACCTCGGCCTATCTTTTGAACAGGTTACTCTCCCAGACCCTTAACCACAGAACACCCCTACAGATCCTAGCTACTCAGACTAATATCCCTCCTATCCAAATGTTACCACCACGATTTTTTGGGTGCTCTGTGTTCGTTCATATTTCCAAAGCTAACAAAATCAAATTTGATCCATGTGCTGAGAAATGTGTCTTTGTTGGATATGCTACACATCAAAAGGGTATCGATATTACAACCCAATCACTCACCGTGTATTTGACTATGGATTGTGATTTTTTAGAATCAGAATATTTTTTTAATATCCAAGTTGATGTTAAAGGGAGAAAACTAGTGAACAACCAAGTTGGTTAAGTAACCTTAATTGCCAAGAAACTATTCTAAAAGAGCAAGTAGATGGAGCCAATGAGCATGTCTCTATTAATGTAGGAGGGACCAACACAACCAATGAGGATCCTTCTGAGAATGTCCAACAAGAGGTAAGTGATCTTCACTCTATTGAGTTGTCTCCTGTTATGAATGAAGTCACTAATAATGACAGGTTAGCACTAGAACCAGAGCCTTTCGCACTTCCTATTGAGTTGTCTCATGTTATGAATGAAGTCACTAACAGTGGCAGATTAGCACCAGAACTAAAGCCTTTTACACTTCCGCCAAGAAGAAATAGAGGGGTACCACCTAATCGATATTCTCTAGAACATGTTTCTCGGAATTCCAGGTATCCTGTGAAGATAACCAGAGAAGGAGTAACAGACATTGCAAGAGCTTTTCTTATTCCCAAAACAGTTCATGAAGCTAGTAAGAAAGACAAATGGCAAGAATCTATGAAAACAAAGAGTCCTGTACAACATGACAAAACCAAGTACGTTGAAGTGGACAGACACTCCATCAAGGAGAAGATTGAGGATAACAGTATTGAGTTTCCGTTTGTAAAGTCAGAAGACCAGTTGGCAGACATTTTCACCAAAGTTGTTACAGGCAAAACATTTACCCATGTCCTCAACAAGTTAAGCATTGGTGATCCCACTGCTCACCTTGAGGGGGAGTGTTAGAATATTATTATTATAGAAACAAATCAAATCAGTAGAATATTAGAGATAATCAAGAGAATATCAGAGAATATCGGTAAGAATATCAGAGAGAAAATCAAAGGAGTATCAAAGGAACAAATTAGTAGAATATCAAAGATAATCAAGGGCGTATCAAAGAATATTAGTAAAATATCAGAGAATATCAAATGTATTTATTTAGAATAATTTCCATATTTAGTTTCCTAGAATTTTATATTAAGTGAGCTATTGTAAACAAAGAGATACGCATTCAATAAAAAAACTTTCTTCCATGTTATCATATTCTTTGTTCTCTTTTGTTCATAATTATCATATCCTTGTCCAACCTTTCTTAACCCTCGATCCCATCGCAAGATTCATCACCCATAAAAAGTATCGAACAATAACAATGAAAGAAAATAAAAGAAAGAGGAATTATTCTTCTTTTCTTATTGATTTCTGAACATCGGAATGTTGAAATAATAAGGTAGAGAGAAAGACTCATAAATATTGGAATGAGAGTGGTATTTATTCAATGTTTACTATTGCCTTTATATAAGCTAATAACTCAAAGGTATGCCATTCACATTCTCCACATATTTCTCCTAAAATAAATCATCTACGTACATTGATAAAAGCTTAGGAATTGATAATTATTAATTATAGTAATAAATGACTGGTGTTGTTTTTTCTTCAACACTCCCCCTCAACACTAGCTTCCACTTTGTTCATCATACCAAGCTATGATAGAAACTTTCAAACTTGCTGCCGCTCAAGCTTTTTGTAAGCAAATCTGCAACTTGATTTTCTGTTCTAACATGCTTCAACTCAATTTCCTCTTTTAAGACTTTCTCTCGGATAAAGTGGTAATGCACCTCCACATGCTTGGTTCTTGCATGAAAAACTGGATTCTCTACCAAACGTATTGCAGATAAATTATCGCAATACAGAGAAATTGGATACTTTACTGGTTGATGCAAGTCTTCTAACAGTTGCATAAGCCAAGTGCTCTCTTGAGCTGCCATTGCTGCAACTCGATATTCCGCTTCGGTGGTTGACAAAGACACAGTTGGTTGTCTTTTGCTACACCAAGAAATTGCTCCTGACCCAAGCATGAAAATATATCTGGTAGTAGAGCGTCGAGTATCATGGTCACCTGCATAGTCAGCATCACAATAGCCAACTAGTTTACATTCTTCACCTCTCTTGTACATAATACTATGGTCAAGCGTACTGTTCACATATCTCAAAATTCGACTGGAGTTTGCATGTAACGACTCATCACACAAACTGCAAAAGAAATATCTGGTCTTGTTAAAGTTAAGTATATAAGAGTACCCACCAGTTGTCAGTACATTGTAGCATCTTCTAAAACTTTCCCTTCATGAGCGCATATTTTGGTGTTGGGCTCCATTGGCGCTGAGATTGGCTTGCACTTAAGCATTCCAAACTTCTTCAACAAATCTTTGGAATACTTTTGTTGATGGAGAAATATTCCTTCTTGAGTATGATCAACCTCTATACCAAGAAAATGCTTGAGTTGTCCGAGTTCTTTCATTTGAAATCGAACTGACAAATTCTCCTTGGTTCGAAAAATTTCTTCTTCATAATCTACTGTGATGATTAAATCATCCACATATACTAGCACGATAGCTAGCTTTTCTTCTTTAGCTTTGATAAATAAGCTAGCATCCGCACTTGTTACCAAATAACCACTATGAGTAAGGAATTCAGCAATCTTACCATACCAAGCCCTTGGTGCTTGTTTTAACCCATATAGTGCCTTTCGTAGCTTACACACGTATTCAGGATGACCTTGACTCTGAAAACCCATCGGCTGGTCCAAGTAGATCTCCCGATCTAGCTCTCCATGCAAAAATGCATTCTTTACGTCCATCTGCCATAAATTCCAATTTTTGGAACCTACAAGTGCTAATAGGACTCCTACAGTTGTAAGCTTTGCAACTGGACTAAATGTTTCATCATAGTCTAGTCCATATTGTTGAGAGAACCCTCGAGCTACTAGGCGAGCCTTGTGTCTTTCTATTGATCCATTTGTGCGACGCTTTCTCTTGTATACCCATTTGCAAGAAATAGGCTTGACATCTTTTGGCTTTGGCACAAGCTCCCATGTTTGATTTCTATCTAACGCGACCATTTCTTTTTCCATGGCTTTAATCCATTTTAGATGTTGAAATGCTTCCTTGAAGGTTTCTGGTTCTTTTACATCTGCTTCTTCTACTATGGCAGCATTAGCATACTTTGGATTTGACTTTCTAATTCTTGTTGACCTTCTCAATGGAGTTCGTGCTTCTGGTCCATCAGGCTCATCTTCATTGCTTAGTTGTTGATACACACCAGTTTGCCAAGGACTTTCAGCTACACCTCCTTCAACATTGCCTTCGTTATCAACATCTTTAGTTTCATCTAAAGTCAATCGGATTTGATAGGATTGTACCACGTCTCTAAAAACATCTGAGTCTGGCAATACTTCCTTGTCTGGGGACCACCATGAAGAAGCTTCATCGAATACCAAATTTCGAGATATGTAGCACTTTCCAGTAGTAGGATCACAACATCTTCATCCTTTTCTTTGACTGTCATATCCTATAAAAATACATCTAACAACTTTCTTATCCATTTTGCTACGTAAATGACTAGGTACAAATACATAACAAACACATCAAAAAACTCTGAGATAACTAATTGAAGGTTTCAGGTTCCACAATTTTTCAAAAAGGGAAATAAAACATAACCTTTGTTGAGGAAGCCTATTGATGACAAATGCAGTTGTCCTCATTGCTTCTGCCTAGAAACGTCCTGGTACATTCTTTGCGTGAAGCATGCTTCGACAAATTTCTGCTAGATGCGTATTCTTTCTTTCTGCCACGCCGTTATGTTGTGGAGTGTTAGTACATGTGAACTGATGGCGTATTCGGCATTCTTGAAGAAAGTTGCAAAATTCGTCTGATGTATACTCTCCCCCATTGTCACTCCGTAGACAACGAATTTCTTTGCCAACTTCTGCTTCTGCTACCTCCTTAAACTCTTTGAACTTTGAAAAAGTTTCAGATTTTTTTTTCATGAAGTAAATCCACACATACCTTGAGAAGTCATCAATGAAAGTCACCAAGTATTTCCTCCCACTAATAGAAGCTTGTTTAACTGGTCCAAACACGTCAGAGTGAACTAATTCTAATGGTTCCTTTGCTTTAAATTTGGACTCTTTGTATGGCAGTTGGTGCACTTTTCCATACTGACAACCTGCACATACCTTGTCTTTTCTTACTTCAAGTTGTGGAAGTCCCTTCAACATCGACCGCTTCATCATTACGTCTAATTTAGAATAACTAACATGTCCAAGCCGCATGTGCCACAAGTCTGTCATCTCATTCCTTCTTGTTTTGTCTACGTATGCGATTTCTGCAGACAGTACGTAAACCGACTCCAACTTCTGTCCTTTCATCATTGGCTCTTTTATAATCTCCAGGTCTCGATAAACCTTCACATCTTGTGGACCAAAGAGATCATAATGGCCAGAAGAAGTTAATTGTGCCACCGAGAGAAGATTTTTTCTCATACCCGGAACATGGTAAACTTTTTTAAGTGGCACCTCGGTATCACCATGCTGAGGAGAAACTACCGTATTACCGATGTGAGCTATAGGTAGCTTTGAGTTGTTCATTGTCACGACCACCCAACTTCCCTTATATTCTGATATGTTTTGTAGTTTCTCTTTGTCACCCGTCATATGATTTGAACATCCCGAGTCAACGATCCAATCTTTCTCATAGTCAACCTGTTTCGACGTTGTTGCTTTGAAAGCTAACTCTTCTTCTTCTGCAGCATATAATGCCTCAACATCCCATTCATCTTCACTTTTGGAAGCAGCCACATTACTCTCTACCGACTTTTTCTTTGACCAACAGGTTTTCGCCATGTGACCCTTCTTTCCGCAATTGTAACAGTTTCCTTCAAACTTTTTACCGCTATTTTGACTCTTCGAAGCGCCTTCTGCACGAGCGCTTCCTTTGTCTTGATGATTTCTCGCTTTGTCATTATGCTTTCTTGAGCCACTTGTGGCATGCTACTTGAAATTTCTCCTGCCTCTATTGGCATAGAGTGCCTCTTCTTCCTTCCTTAACGAGACTCCTCCCATTTGCTTAGCGAGGGCTTCTTGACCAGCTAGCAAATTTTCGAATTCAACAAGTGACGACTGAGTTTGCCATCCTTGTATAGCAGCAACAAAACTCCTAAATTCTGGCTTCAAACCATGGATGATGATCTGCTTCATCCTAGTATCACCAATAGGATCCTCTGAATCCAACTCAGAAATCTCCCGGCATAATGACTTTACTTTATGAAAATATTGTGCAATCATCATGTCGCGTTGCGCCACTGACAACAATTCATTCTCTAGGAGTTGGAGCTTCGTATCGTTCTTCTTAGAGAATAATTTAGCGAACGTATCCCAAGCTTCTTTGGGAGTTTTTGCATCCCGGATATGCTCCAACACATCCTCTTCAACTGTCGTCTTCAAAACGAACATGGCTTTGCCTGCTCTAATTTTCCACTTCCGCAACGTCCCATGCACATCTTCGGCCTCAGGTTGCGTTGCTTCACTACCATTGACGACATCCCACAAGTTTTGACCTTGCATGTATGACATAATGCAAGTAGACCAAGAATTGTAGTTGTTCTGGTTGTTAAGTTTCTTAACACCGCCAACGATTTGTAGATCACTCATCTTAACAATAGCGTGCACACCACAGGCCAAAAAGCGTATGGCTTTGATACCAAATTGTTGAAATAATAAGGCAGAGAAAAAGACTCATAAATATTGGAATGAGAGTGATATTTATTCAATGTTTTCTATTGCCTTTATATAAGCTAATAACTCAAAGGTATGTCACTCACATTCTCCACATATTTCTCTTAAAATAAATCATCTACGTATATTAATAAAAGCTTAGGAATTGATAGTTATTAGTTATAGTAATAAATGGCTGGTGTTGTTTTTTCTTCAAAGAAGAGGAGGTATTTATATATTGATAGTAAAAAGAAGAATTTAAACTCTTTGAGATTCTGTAAGTGCACAATACTATGCACTATTGAAGTTTTGTAAATGACTATTAATGATTATCGAAGATCTTTAATTCATATTGATTTAAGTTGTCTTCACTAAAATATTACTTGTCTCAATCATTTTTATCCCATATATGATGATCAGGTCACATTTGAATTCTTAATAATTAATTCATTGTGAGTGGTTTTAAAGAAGGGTTTAAGATGTATTCTAAAAGTGGCTTTAGGTATCTGATTTTTGTAAGAAAATAGATAATTAAGTACAGGGCCAAGTTTTGTAATTGGCTTGTTATATGGATTGCCTAACAAAGACTTGTGTTACGGCCTTAGCTGAAAGAAAGACTATCCGAAATAGAGATTTAGGGCTCAGATAATTTGGATTATATGATTACTTTATTAATCTAGAATTTGTTATATTAATGCTTTAAGTTTGTGCTTGATCAACTCAGCAGTGATGTCATGAGGTTGTCATGCTTGCATAATTTGATTGTGATCTCCCTTATGCTTCTAGGCATGCATGTGTATATTTATTGTTGGCTTATGCTTCACCACATGAAGAGTAATACAGCTGTATTTATTTCATTTCAAATACAAGTACTATGATATAACATAATCATGAGTTGGACCCTAAGTATGCAATTACAGAGAAGTTTTGCATCTTACTCAGTTCAAATAAAATGTCTCCTAAGAAGGAACAAACATAAGTTTTCTCTCTCTCTAAATTTAGGTAACAGAAATTTATGTAATTAAACTAAGCACAAACTAGAGAGTACTCAGTATAACTCAAAAAATGTACAACCAGATATTATTTCATTCTTTAGAGCTGAGACATTATTTTATTACTTAGTGGTAAGTTATGACAACCAACGATTTCTTCTAGATTCCAGAAAGTTGTTAATTTGTTATGATTATTAAGAAAGCGTTTTGGTGATGTGTCAAACATGTTTCTGCAGAAAAGGCATCTGAAACCAAGCCACGGTTTAGATAAGTCAAACTCTTTCGCTTGAAGAAATTTTTGGATGACCCCAGTTGAGTTGGAGCAGTTGAAGAGTGTTACATCCACACTAGAAACCAAAGGGTGGTGAAAAGTCAAATTATTAGTGCAGGTCAGTCCAACCACTAGAAATAAAGATACTTTTTCTCTATATTTTCTAATGCAGATGAAGACTCCCGCTTTTATATGTGGAGTTGAAAATTTATACAGCACTAAGCTTTTAGCAAGACTATGTCTAATATAAGTTGAATAACAAGTTGAAGATACAATAAGTTATAGAATAAATTATATGGATAGCTATGAGGTGATAGTGTGGTGCTTTCTCTTACTTTCTTCCTTCATACCCAACATCACTGCACTGAGCAGTATCACTCCAAATAAGCCCTTGCATCACAATGAAACCCTGGTTTCAGCATCTGGAACCTTTGAAGCAGGATTCTTTAGCATTGGAAGTTCTCAGAGATACTACTTTTGCATATGTTACAAGAATATATCACCTAGAACAATTGTTTGGGTGGCCAACAGAAACACCCCATTGGATAACTCCACAGGGGTTTTCAAAGTCAGTGATGGGGGGAATCTTGTTGTACTTGATGGCACTGATGCAAATGTTTGGTCATCCAATGCATCAACCACTGCTCAGAAGCCTACTGTGGAGCTCTTGGACTCCGGCAACCTTGTTGTGAAAGATGGTGGTGGTACTAATGCCCCAGAAAAGATTGTGTGGCAAAGCTTTGATTATCCTGGTGACACTTTACTACCTGGAATGAAACTCAAAAGTAGTTTGGTGACAGGTGCACATAGTTCTCTGACATCATGGAGGAACACAGAAGATCCTGCTCTGGGGGAATTTTCATTGTATATTGATCCTCATGGTTTTCCTCAGAGAGTGACTACTAAGGGAGGGACTTGGCTGTATAGAGCAGGTTCGTGGAATGGTTATCAATTTTCAGGAGTTCCTTGGAAAATGCTGCATAATTTCTTCAATTACTATTTTGTGTTAACCAAGGAGGAAGTGTATTATGAGTATGAGCTCTTGGAACGTTCTGTTGTTACAAGGTTTGTGATCAACCAAGCAGGTAGCGATCAACGTTTCACATGGTCAGAGAGGACAAAGAGTTGGGAGCTTTTTGCCTCTGGCCCCAGGGAACAGTGTGAAAACTATGCCTTGTGTGGTGTAAATTCTGTTTGCAATGTTAATAGCTACCCCATATGTGAATGCTTGGAGGGTTTTGTCCCCAAGTTCACAGAAAAGTGGAGATCATTGGATTGGTCTGGTGGGTGTGTTAGGAGAATGAATCTGAGTTGTGACAATGAAGATGGATTTGTTAAGTATGAGGGAATGAGATTGCCAGACACATCTTCCTCCTGGTATGACGCAAACATGAGTCTTGATGAATGTGAGAGAGTATGCTTGCAAAACTGCTCTTGCACAGCGTACACAAACTTAGATGTCAGACGTGGTGGGAGTGGCTGCCTACTTTGGTTTGGTAACATTGTGGATATGGGAAAACATGTCTCCCAAGGACAAGAGATTTACATACGAATGGCTGCTTCAGATATAGGTACTTTTAAATTTTCAATTGAAACAGAAAAATAATGCATAACACTCAGGTTAGTGTGACCTTTGCATTTATAAGCTGTATAGATAACAACTTATGCAGAGTTATGAGATGTCATGACATGTTATCAGATTTTACTCCATTTCACCTTAGCTATGTATGGAAACACTTTGATACAATAAGACCTGATACTGAACTTATACATAATTCTACCTTTCCTTCTTTTCTTTCAAATAATTTTCTTCCCCTTACTGCTTATTGTGTTTTCTGATATTCCTTTTGTTCTAACAGAAAATACTTGGCATAAAAGGCACATTAACAAGAAGCTTGTGGTGATTTTGGCAGCAATTGCTGCTTTCATTATAGTCATAACATTAGGATCAACCATATACATACGGAGAAAACTTGAGAGACAAGGTAAACTTTTAGATTAGTTGAATTTTTATGTAATGTTCACTACAAGAATTGGCAACCACCATAGTAAAACAGGGCTAACATACAGTTTGGTCCTTCATCCCATTTTTTAGCTTCAATTTGGTCTTTAAGTTTAAGAAGTTCCACTTTAGTCTTGGAAGTGTTTTTGCCAAACTAAATTGGTTTTTCCGTTAGTTTCTTTTGTACTAAATTTTGATGTGGCAGCTTTCACTCTTTGCCTCGTATCAAGCTGACCATGTTAGTATGGTGAACTGATATAAAAACCAACTTGCACTAACACATTTTAAAAGACCAAAACCTTGAGGACCAAACTGCAAAAATAAAGGAAACTAAAATAAGAGACCAAAGTATATTTTAACCATAAAATTCTAATAGGATGTGCCTTGTTTACAAGCTGCTGCTGCCATATCAGGAAAGACAAATATAATCGACCAGATGTCTCACACTATAAAACATGGGAAGAAAGACATTGACTTACCAACCCTTGATTTATCAGTCATTGATAATGCCACTTGTAACTTCTCTGTCAATAACATATTGGGAGAAGGTGGATTTGGACCAGTTTACAAGGTAACATGACTATATCCCCACCAATGGTACACTTACTCAATATATTTTGAATATTTGTCCACATTTAATCATCAGGGTGTGCTGGCAAATGGACAAGAAATAGCTGTTAAGAGACTTTCCAAAAATTCTGGACAAGGATTAGATGAATTCAGAAATGAAGTTGTGTTGATTGCCAATCTTCAGCACCGGAATCTTGTGAAGATTCTAGGGTGTTGTGTTCAAGACGAGGAGAGAATCTTGATCTATGAATTCATGCCTAACAGGAGCTTGGATCTTTACATTTTTGGTTTGAGGCTTTTACTCAAACTTTTGTGTACTCTTATTTCTGCCAAAATCATTTTATAATCAACTAACTTAAATTAGGCAACCACATGCAGATAACACAAGAAAGAAATTATTGGATTGGAACAAACGCTTCCAAATCATAAGTGGCATAGCTAAAGGTCTTCTCTATCTTCATCATGATTCTAGACTAAGGATCATTCACAGAGACATCAAAGCAAGCAATATTCTTCTTGATAATAATATGAATCCAAAGATATCAGACTTTGGACTAGCAAGAATGCTTGTTGGTGATCACACTAAAGCCAATACAAAAAGGGTTGTAGGAACTCAGTAAGCTTGCTTATGCTTTAATAGTTTAACTATACCATGCATATGTTGTGTACTTTTTCTTTTATCTAAATCCATTTTACTTGTGTTATCTTGCAGTGGTTACATGTCTCCTGAATATGCAGTGTATGGATATTTTTCAGTGAAATCAGATGTCTTCAGCTTTGGTGTTATTGTGCTAGAGATAGTTAGTGGGAGGAAGAACACAAAATTTCTTGATCCACTCAATCAACTCAACCTTATAGGGCATGTAAGCATAAAGTGTGAAGACAACCTTATGTCACTATTCTAACAAGAGCTTAATTTCTATATACATATAAAGAGTTTTTACATTATCAACCAGTCAAAAATTATGTTAGAGATTACTTTTTAAGGTAATTATGATGAAAGTTAACAAATATGTCATGCATGATAATTTTTTATTGGTTAGCAGTGTAAAAAAACCCTTATATTTATTTACTAATTACTCTTCTAAAGCCTAACTTAATTTAATACACAAGTAATATCTAATAGTGATTAGTCATTTCATGATTTAGGGTAGATTGAACTGGACCTCACAGTTTAGCTTTAATTTTTGTCCAGGCTTGGAGATTGTGGAGTGAAGGGAGGCCATTGGAGCTGATTGATGAATCACTGAGTGATTCAGTGATTGAAAGTGAAGTGTTGAAAATTGTTCATGTGGGACTCTTGTGTGTTCAAGAGAGACCAGAGGACAGGCCCAACATGTCAAGTGTGGTTCTGATGCTGAATGGGGAGAGGCCATTGCCCAAGCCCAAGCAACCTGCATTTTATCCACACCATGATGATTTTTCTTCATCCACCAAGTGTGCATTCAGCTCAAATGATATGTCCATCACCTTAGAGGCAAGATAGTGAACCTAAATTATCACAATGAGCACCATGTGTTTGATGTTTGTACAGTTTTCAGGATTATTAATATGACAAGTTTTGAACCTGTGCGCATAAACTACTGTTGTTTTATTTCATCTGCACTATTGTAATATCCATGTTAGTATAATAGGAAGAGATAGGTTTTGAAAAGTATTGAATTGATTAAATTTATAATCTATGAAATATTATTCAAGATATAATTTTATTAACTTTTATACCTCTCATAATCAACTCCTAATAGACACTCATTGTTCTAATCAAAATAAGAAAAGAGATTTCATCCAACTAATCAACACTCCTCATATCGGAGGAGATTTATTGTAACCCTGTTTTTGGGGTGGATTCAAATTTTCTATAATAATCAAAAGCACGAAAACATAATTATATTGCTCTCATAATAAACTACACTTGTAGTCTTTACGAAAAATTTATAAACTAATATGTGAAACTCCTATAATGTACAATTATAAATATGAATTTAATAAAATATTAAAAAAATATGTATTAAAAAATTATTCAAAGTAAAATTATTAAAAAAAATTTAAGTTTAATTAACTTATTAATTACTAGATAATCTATGTGGGAAATTTTGGCGTCAAATTTCCCATCCGCTCTAATTTATCTTAATTATTTATACTTTTTCAAGTCAACGAATGTATCTTCTTTTGTTTATCTAATTTATAAGTTTAGTCAACACATAATTTAGTTTTTCTCTTACACGATGAAAATTTATAAAATTTATTTATTTAGTCTCACAATTTTCCACATCTTTGATTTTATTTTTAATTTGAAATTGGAATATAAAGTTTGCACACTTGACTGACAAATTAATGAAGGGTTGGTTGGACGTTGATATCTGGTCAATTCGTCCAATTCAATATTCAATAATGGAGTCACTTGCTGACAATCAAATAAATATTCAACGGTGTATTACATTTTCTTTTTATTTTGACATTTAAAGCAAATTTAGTCTTGGCACTTTATATGTTTTAAAAATATTTTAATTATTCAAATTTAAGAAATGCTTTTTTGAACTCATAATTATTAAATTTGGTGGACTAAAATGGTTTTTTAAATTAATTATAATTTAAAAATATAAATTTAAGAAATAAAAACTCTATTTTCAAATTTAAAATATTAAAATAAAATTTTAAATTTGAGAAACTAAAATTAGATTTTTTTTTAATTTGAGAAAAAAATTTAAAGATTAAAAACATAGTTTTTTTTTATCAGCAGGTTAAAAACTATAGTTAAATCAATATACTGCATAGTATTTATTGAAGAGAAAGTAATATTTATTGTGAAAAGTGTAAGCACTTTTGTGGCATTTGAAAGGGGTATATTTTTGGAAAAGACCTAGGGAAATTCAACGAGTTGGATTTTATTATAAGAGAGTGATTTTTTAGAAATTAAAAAAATAATATATTAATAATTGAAAATGTTTAATCCTTTCTTAAAAGTGTTAATAAAACTCTGTTTAGTATTTTTTTCTTCAAAAATACTGGCAAAGCATTTGAAAGTATAGATAAGAAACCAAAATCACTTTAAAAAGAGAAAGAAAAACACAATGAAACTGCTTCTACGTATTGCGGACTGAATCTTTGGAAAATATTTTATAATTTTTTTATTATTTTATATTTTCTTAGCTTGTTTTTATTAAATATTATGAATATTTGAATTTTATATAGAGTTTAATTTAGTACATTTATAATATTTTTTAAAATTCGATTAAATCACGTATAATTTAAATATGTCTAAAACAATAGTCTTCGAAGTCTCTCATTCATTCCAACTCTGTGTAGCAGTCATACTTAATATTGATTTTGAATAAAGTCAATTAAGTTTATTTGCAACTTGCCACTTTAGAATTTTAAAGTACCTTTTATTTGTTTGGGTGGAAATGAAGTACATGAAACAAGAAGGAAATTTCCATAGAAATGTTAGATTTTGAATTTTGTTTGACGAAAAAGAATATAGAAAAAGTTATTTTTTAAGATTTATTAGAATAAATTTTTCTCAAAAAAATGAAAAAGAGAGAAATAATTTCTTAATGATTAAGAAAATAATAGATGTTTGATTTTTAATTAGCAGAAGAACGTTTTTCTTTTATATAATTTATTTATTTATTTTTTACGCTTTCTTTTGAAATATTTAAAAATACAGTATTTATAATAGTGATGGTAATAACATTTAGTTGATTAAAAGTAATAATTCTCATAATGGTGTTATTGGTAATAATAATAATGACGAGAATGAAGAAAATACGCAAAATGTAATATTTTTAAAAATTAAACGCTGTAAATTATCTTTATTTTTAAGCTGAATCTAAAGGTGTTTTGAAATTGATTAGAGATCAATGTCAGCTCAGTTTGTGTCAAATATAATTTGTTTCAAAAATTGGATTTAAAAAAATAAAAAATAAATAAATTATAAAATCTAATAATTCATCATAATAATTATATCTTCAAAATATACTATATATATATTTATATAGTTATATAGTTATCTTGGAACGCGTGAGTTATCTAGTTATCTTGAATAAGAAAATACTTGTATTCTATAAAAATAATATTATACAAGAAATGATGCACGCAACTTGTTGACTTGTACATGTAAAATATAGCATTCTAAACAACTTCTAGCTATCAAACTATCATAAAATAACAAACATTCTTGTAGCTTTTCAGAGAATGATTGATAAATATTTTCATAGACATTTTTAAGAAAAATAGAAAAAAATGAAATAAGTCATTTCATAAAATATACAATTAAATTTTAAATAAATAAATTTGTAAAAAAATCACTTTTACTTTTTTTTTTATTTTCTTCTAAACATATTGTCCTTTTCTAATTTAACAAAAAGTTATACTAAAGCAATCTTTTAGCAGATAAACGATCTCCTCGAAAATATGAATTGAATTTGAAAGATAGAAGTTTATTTATTGAAAATCCTAATTAAAAATAAGATTAATTTATAGTATATAAATAATTGTATACTTAATTTCATAAGTAAATTTTGTTTAGGTGGAGTTAGTATCCATTTTCTTAAGATCTTTTCATATTTAGGTTATGATACTGTTTAATCCAACAAGCTTTAATAATCGATTTAATTTTGTGTAAAAAAACAATATTTGATTTATTTAATTATTTATCAATTCATAATTTTTTTTTAAAAAATATTAATCAGAAGGTGGATATATACTGATAAATCTCATGTACAAAGGTGACAACCCGGTCTCATCTAGCATAATAATGTCATAAATTCATATCCAATATAAGTTAGGATTCTAAGTTTATGTTGAATATGAATTAGCAAGATGAACAGCATAGTACATGAGAAAAGAAAGAGTTAGAAGTGATGTATTTGTCTCTTATATCCAATGTTTGACTCATTAATATCAAATCTTTCCGTTATTCTCGCAGAAGAAGTCATCATATACGTTGAATGGTCTTTGATACAATAAATATAATAAAATAGTCAACATTTGTGTAGATACGGAGTAGAGGAAAAGGATCCAGTTATGTAGCTAATCTTTGAAAATTTTGAAAAGCACTAGAGAAATTTGGAGGAACCTCTGATCCAAGAAGCAATGAATGGAAAGCTTAAAGGCTTTGGTTTTGTGGTGTCTTGTGTTGCATTTCATACCAGGCTTCAGCACCCTTGAAACCATTGCTCCAGGCCAATCAGTGAAGGACAATGAGACTCTAGTTTCAGCAGAAGGGACTTTTGAAGCAGGGTTCTTCAACTTTGGAGATCAAAGTAGGCAATACTTTGGTATATGGTACAAGGGTATTTCTCCAATAACAGTTATATGGATAGCCAATAGAGATACCCCAGTTGGAAACTCCTCAGGAGTTTTGAATGTAACTGATGGTGGAAATCTTACTATTTTTAATGGTTCAGGTGTCATAGTCTGGTCTTCCAATACATCAGCAACTGCAAAGAAACCTATTGTGCAGCTTTTGGAGACTGGAAATCTTGTTGTGAAAGAAGAAAGCAACCAAGAGAATCTTCTTCTATGGCAGAGTTTTGAGCTTCCTGGGGACACTTTGTTGCCAGGGATGCGACTTCGAAGTAGCATGGTGAATGGTAGTTTTACAGCTTTAACATCTTGGAGAGACACAGAAGATCCTGGTATAGGTGTGTATTCATATCACATAGATACTCGTGGTTTTCCTCAAGTGGTGATTACCAAGGGAGGGACATTGTTGTATAGACCAGGTTCGTGGAATGGCAATATTTTATCTGGTATCCCTTCTAAAACATTGTACAAAAACTTTAACTTCTCTTTTGTTATAACTGAGAAGGAAGTTTCTTATGGATATGAACTGCTGAACAAGTCAATTGTTTCCAGATACATGATCACGTTAACAGGTCAAATACAACGTTTTGTTTTGTCTGATTTGACAAATAGTTGGCAGCTTTTCTACTCTGGCCCCGGAGACCAGTGTGATAATTATGCCGTTTGTGGTGTGAATGCTAATTGTGATGTAAATAGATCTCCAACATGTGAGTGCCTTCAGGGTTTCATTCCCAGATCTCAGGAAAAATGGAATGCACAAAACTGGTCTGATGGGTGTGTTAGGAGAGTTAATTTAGATTGTGGCAACAGTGATGGCTTTCTGAAGTATCAGGCAATGAAGTTGCCGGACACATCAGCCTCATGGTTTGACAGAAGCATGAATCTTGAGGAATGTAAGAATTTCTGTCTGAAAAACTGCTCCTGCACTGCATATGCAAATTTGGATATTAGAGATGGTGGAAGTGGATGCCTGCTTTGGTTTAATAGCACTGTGGATGTGAGAAAACTAACCAGTGGAGGACAAGACCTTTTCATAAGAGTGGCAGCTTCAGATCTAGGTGCTTATACTTTATTTCCATCTAGCAGAATTTGGTTTAACCTCTGCAAAGTGAAAATATATAAATTCCAGTTCTTACTAAGCTGCACATTATGCTTGTTGCCTGACAGTTTTTTTTTTGATGCATGTGATTAATTTCATCCTTGTTGCAGGTAGATAACACAACATGTAAGAATATGATGAATATTAGAGGACATTGTACAATACTACTTAGCATAAAAAAAAATGTGATCAAGAAGCATCATACTGCCATCAACTTTCATTATGAATATGTGCTTTATATACCTTATCTTTTGGGATTTCTAAATTGCTCAAAATTTGGTGTGTTTCAGGTCATCATAAAAAAGGCTTAAACAAGAAGCAGCTTGCAGGAATTATTGTAGGTTGTACTGTATTTATTGTTGTCATGATATTATTGGGAGTGACCATACTTCGGAGGAAAAAGCTTGAGAAGCAAGGTAATTATTATATGGACTGATCTATTTTGTTCATATTACCATGGTAAAATTAATAGTTATTTTACAACTGCAAATATTTGTTTTCTGACAATTTTAAGGTTTGGTAACCATTAAATTTTCCTCTTCTGATAGAACTAATAATGCAAGTAATTTATATACATTCATTCTTCTATCTTCACAGGAAACAAGAAAATAGTTAGATGGAAGAATCACACTGATAAGACACAGAAGGAAGACATTGACATTCCAATATTTGATTTTTCAACCATAGCTTATGCAACCAATGACTTTTGCATTACTCATAAATTAGGAGAAGGTGGATTTGGACCAGTTTACAAGGTAATTTGATTAAACTTATATCATGCCACTGGATTTATCTTCTGTGCATAACTTTGTTATAAAATGATTATCAGGGTACTTTGGCAAATGGCCAAGATATAGCTGTGAAGCGGCTTTGCAATAATTCAGGACAAGGACCAAAGGAGTTCATAAACGAAGTTGTGCTAATTGCTAATCTTCAGCACCGAAACCTTGTGAAGCTTCTTGGGTGTTGCATTCAAGATGATGAGAGGATCTTGATATATGAATTCATGACTAACAGAAGCTTGGACTACTTTATTTTTGGTCAGAAATTTTACCAAGTCCAACACTTGGTTTTCTCTTTCCATGATCACCAAGTCTTCTTCATGCTAACTAACTGAAAATTTTTCAGATGAAGCTAGAAAAAGTTTGCTGGATTGGCCTCAGCGCTTCCAAATTATTTGTGGAATTGCTCGAGGACTTCTCTATCTTCATGAAGATTCTAGATTAAGAATTATCCACAGAGATCTCAAGACCAGCAATATTCTCTTAGATGAAAACATGAATCCAAAAATATCAGACTTTGGTCTCGCTACATCGTTTGGAGGAGATGATGTTGAAGGCAAAACAAAGAGAATAGTGGGAACTTAGTATGCATGCTTAACTAACTTGATTTGTTACTTTATCTTCATAAGATTTTCCCCTTCACCCTTTCTGAGCTCCATTTCACTTTCTGTAATGCAGTGGTTATATTTCTCCAGAATATGCAACTCGTGGAAATTTCTCAGTGAAATCTGATGTCTTCAGTTTTGGTGTTATATTACTAGAGATAGTTTGTGGAAAAAAGAATAGGGAATATTTTGACCATCATGATCATGACCTTCTTGGACATGTAAGTTTATCACACTCAACACCCTTTGTATTGGCATATTCTTCTGAGCATGTTTGAAAACCATCCCCTCCATTTTGATCCACATCAAAAAGAAGCTACTATATGTAGCTTCTGAATATTTTTGGTTATTGGTCATGATTTTGAGCATTGACACGCATACAAAACATGTATACAAACACACAGTGAACTCAAAATTGACAATTTAAATTTGATGACCACAGGCATGGAGACTTTGGTGTGAAGAAAAACCAATGGAGCTGATAGATGAATCACTAGGCGAATCAATAGCTCTAGCTGAAGCTAATGTATTGAGATGTATTCACATTGGGCTTCTATGTGTACAAGACAGAGCAGAGGATAGGCCAGACATGTCATTAATAGTTCTAATGCTGAATGGTGAGAAGCCATTGCCTAGGCCAAGGGAACCTGCTTTTTATCCCCATCAACCTGGCTCTTCATCTGGAAATAGTAAACTGCAATCAACCAATGAGATTTCTATCTCATTGTTGGAGGCAAGATAGTTTATTTATACATACGAAGTTTATAGATTTCAATGTAAATGAGGCAAAATTAGTCAAAATTTGATTGAATTAGCTACTGCATTTGATTGAAATAACTGGCAATGAAACTACTACTCCACACTTTTTTTTGAGTTTCATTATAAGTGTATAGTTTTTATATTACTCTATGTAAATTCCTTTTGTATTGTCATCAGATTTGACCAATTTGGTTTAAATGGTTGATTTATGTGAAACCTGCAGACGAGTTCAGCAAGTTAGCATTCTAAGATCATGTGCCCCCATGTGGGAGCACTTGAACTAGAGGGGTGGGAAAATACTAACATTGGCATAAGCGATATTTTCTTTGGGAATGCACATGTACTTAAATGCGGGAATATTGTGAAAGCAGAAAATTCATCTAAGGAAATGCATGAGAGATAAATTTACCTGAACATCAATGATAATTGGCCTTGCCATTAATGGCCACGATGAAGAATCTCTTGCTATTCGTTCAAATATGATATATGCTTCAGTTTCACCACATGAAATACATATTTCTGTGTCCTGACCATGCACACCTGTAGGGCCTCTTAGAAGGAAGAGGTTTTTCACTTGCATGACGATCCAACATGGAATTTGTTGGAAACATCAATCCTATGAAGCTTGAACACTCCATTTTAAGTGGTGCGACCCATGTCTGACACGTATCGGACACTGACACGACACTCGTACGACACGTATTTGTGAAGTGTCCAATTCAAAAGAAAATTTTTTAGGTATCTAACAATTCTAACATTATTCCAACACAATTTTTAAAAGAAACTAACACAATAATTTTCTAAAAACTCATAAATTTATTATAGATATGAAAAAATCTTATATATAATCAAGAATATTTAGATTATATATGTTTCTTTTCACTTTTTGGATTTTAGATAAATGAATTAGTTTCTCTTTTGTTATATTTGGCTAACATGTTCATAGATGGTTCTTTAATACACAAATCTTGATTGTCAATTTATATAATTCATAGTGATGTAATATATAGATTTGTGTCCCCGTATCTTATATTTTGAAGATTACATATGTTTACGTAAATGTCAGTATCCGTTTTACATAGCATCGATCCAAATTTTCCAAATATGCATCGATCCAAATTTTCCAAATATTAATGCAAGTAATTGAAAAGCTTCCATTGCATGGTGAATTCGTCTTCACTCTTGAAGATGTAGGATAATTTAAGCCCACTAAGTCTTATCAAATTAGTCATGAACTTTTGCTATATAAAGGGATCATGTGTACTGAGAAGACATACATAATCTAGAGAGAGGGGGTCACACATTTTGGATACCCTAGGCAGTTTTTGAACGGCAGAGGTTATATAAGTGATCAGACAACAATACCAATTTTAACTCCATGCTTTGAGAATTCATTAATGTTCAAAATCGTCCTTGCTGATACAGTATGGAAAATTACATGTACCATGAAAGCATTTAACATGCGATGTAAACGTTTAGTTGAAGACAATAAACACGTGTTAATGTTTGGACTATCGTGAAGGACCAAACACATTCAAGGACTATTTTTAACTTTTTGTCAAGTTCATGGACTAAGAAGACAACCAAATTCAGAAAATCAAAGATGAGGTTTACATTTTTAATCTCTGTCCTTCAATTGACATGTTTTACTTTTCCTCTTTTGAGTTTAATAATTTGTGTCTGGTCTCACAGACATACATACCAACATATGAAAAGCAATTCTTTTACTCAGTACATACATATGCACACGTTAAACTCCTCCAATATTAAGTTGAAATGCAACCTATCGAGCAGACATTATGCTAACTGTCATGTCATTATTTGAGTATTGCTTATGACTGCTTGATGAAGAACTGTCCCCCACCAGGTTCCTATTTGTAAAAAATCCAGGCAATTTTGGCTGAGGCAACGTAGATTCACTGCTCAGCATCAGAACTACAGAGGACATGCATGGGCTGTCCTCCGGACATAGTTGCACACAAAGTAGCCCCACATGAATTAATCTGACAGCTGCAGATAAATTTATTGATTCTCTTATTGTTGCATCAACTATTTCAGTGCATTTGCCTTCAGTAAATAGTCTCCATGCCTGAGTATTTTTCAAACCATTTGATTAATAACAGCACAAACATGTCAAAGATGGTTAAAATTGAATTTCATTACTTGTGCCAGAAGATTATCTTGATGACCGAATCCTCTATTTCTCTTCGCACTCACTATCTCCAGTATCAACACACCATAGCTGAAAACATCCGACTTTGTTGAATAAGCTCCATCAATTATATACTCTGGCGGCATATAGCCACTGCACATTACATGAACCAAAAATCATTTTGAGACAAAGCAAGCCATCGTATTCATACCATACATTTATCATCAGACACTTACTGGGTTCCAACTACATGCTTTGTGTTTGCTTCAGTTTCATTTCCTCCAAAGCTTCTGGCCAGTCCAAAGTCTGAGATTTTGGGGTTCATTTCACAATCTAACAAGACATTCCCAGCTTTGAGATCTCTATGAACTATTCTATGCCTTGAATCTTCATGAAGATACAGAAGCCCCCGAGCAATCCCATTGACAATGTGCAAGCGCCTTGGCCAATCTAGTAATAGGCTCTTCTTTTCATCTGCGCAAAAAGTTGCCATGTTGAACTCTTTTTTCAGGTAAGATTCTAAAGTTTGAACAATGATACAGATTATAGTGGAAACCATAATAAAGTTTCTCTACGTAAAAGAGAAACAAACTTCAATGCAAAATGAATTTATTGCCCACGCCATGAACAACAGGACAGAGGAAATCATTTACGTTTTAGCTTGATTTTTTTGAAGTATTTGCTTCATTGCAATGATCTTGAAACAAAGAATAAACCATTCAACAAATGAGAATATTATTCCAAATGAATTAAACCACTAATGAATGAATATGGTTTCTTTGGAAACAAACCAAATATGATGGAATCCAAGCTTTTGTTTGCCATAAATTCATAAACAAGCAATCTTTCTCCTGATTGAATGCAGTACCCCAGTAGCCTCACTAAATTCCTATGCTGAAGTTTTGCAATATGCATAACTTCATTTTTGAACTCCCGAAGTCCCTGGCTTGAGTTCTTTGAGTCTCTCTTGACAGCTATTTCTCTTCCATCCTCCAGGATGCCCTGAAAGTTATAAAGAATTTTTCATTGAAAAAGGTTCATATTAAATAAAATATGTTAGAGGTAAATTTCCTTAAATTTGGTCATTCAGTGTGTCCTAATATTGAACAATACTTTTGGAAGAATACAGAATTGTTGGAATTTTTTCTAGAAACAGCAAGGTGATATATGATGAATCAAGTTAATTGGTATCAGGAAAAGACATCTCAATTGGAAAATAGTAGCCGCTTTGCATCTACCCAGTTAATTTAAATTCGTGCAAAAGGAGAAGAGAATGGCTAAAAGTTCTAAAATTTCTTGTTACTTTTGCACATTTCAAGTCAAGGGCATGTTTAGCTGATAAAACAGAATAACAAATCTGGTTCGAGCAATATAGGTTTAAATCTGTAATGGAAAATAACCAACAAATTATTCCTTGTTCTCAAGTTATATATGTCGGTGATGAGAACAAGTATAAATGCCCTACTGAAGTTTTAAAATGTGTAAGGCTGAATCAAACTAAATCTATCAGCACATAAACTAAGCTACCATTCAGAAGATAACTTCTTTCACACAAACTGACCACAGAACTTTCTCATGAAATTGACATATCTAACTAATTATAGATCATATATAAGTAAGATTAAAACACTTCACGAAACAAAGTTTATTAATATCAATCCTTCTAGGATCAGGGCCTCATTTTATCATTTCATTACCTTATAAACAGGTCCAAAACCACCTTCCCCTAGTTTGTTGTCAAGTGAGAAGCTATTTGTCGCAGACCTAATTGTTGACAAACATTGATAACTCTACATCTTCCTTCCCGTGCTCATTTATTACAGTTGCATCTCTTTCTAGATCGCTTTTCATTTGTCCTGCAGTGCAGTAATTGCCAATTGGAGTGTAAAGATAAAAAAGAAAATTTAAAATGTAGGACATGCTTCATCTTCCATACTCTTCTACCTTTATCTACCCTACACCAAATCTAAAACAGAAAGAAGAGTGCATACCTTATTTTTCAGACATTGAAAATGGGTCTCATTTATTTATTTTGTTAACTTCGTTGATTTGCATTAAAGTCTTTTCATGATTTAATGTACTTGTGAATAACGAATTATATATTATTGTAGAATTTTACATAAAAACTCAAGGAGAGAAAGAGAAACCCTATACAGTTAAAATAATAGAGGTGATCCTAATTTGTGGATAATGTATAGAAGAATCAAGACAAACAAGTCAGTAAATGTAAGAACTACTTTACTGCTTTTCTGCCACGTCCTCCACTGTCTATGAATGATGAAGGTTAAGCATAGGAGTAAAATTCCAATAGACAACACACAGCTTATGATAACAGTCTTCTGTTTCCTAATGTTGGACTTATGTGATTGCATACTTTGAGTAGCTTCTGAGAGAAAACAGATGTTAATGAGATATCACAGAAGATAACTAAAGAAAGAAAGAAGAAGCAAGAGAAAGAAATTCTCAATTGAGAGACAATCTCGTACCTACTTCTGTCCCTGCCATCCTTATGTATATATCGTGATCAGATTCAGTGAATTCTTTTATGTCAATCAGATCGTTAAACCAGACTAAACAACCAGTCGCCCCTTTACTGACATCCAAGGCTGCATAAGCTGTACATGAGCAATTCTTCATGCACAATATCCTGCAATCCTGAAGGCTAATGCTTCTATCAAACCAGGATCTCTCTGTGTCAGGTAATTTCAACCCTGAAAACTTTAAAAATTCATCTCCATGGCAACTCAGTGAAGTTCTCCTCACACAACCACCATTAGTATATTTCCTACTGTGCACAAATCCATCCAAGCAATTACATGGAGGGAAATTGTTTATATTACAACTAGCATGTGCTCCACATTTTTCATAGTAATCGCAGTCATCCACAGGAACTCTTGCAAACTCTCTCCAAACATTTTCTTCATCACTCCAACTAATGCCAGTGAGAATCCATCTGTTGCTAATACCAACCTATGGGGAGCTGACTTGTTCACAAGATCATATTTAACATATATCTCTTCCACATTAGAGACAAAATTGAATCTGAATACACTATTCTGCTTCACCTGAGGTGCCCCACTAAACTGAATACCATTCCAAGATCCAAACCGAAATCTTTTGACTGTGCCTTCTCTCATAACATATTGTGGATATCCAGCAGTATCAATTTGATGACTGTATTTACCTGGGGACGGATCATCAGAGCTATTCCATGATGATAGATATCGATTGAGAACCCTAAGTAAATCTCTTCCTAACTTCTGTTCTGGCAAGAATGTGTCTACCGGATAATCAAAACTTTGCCACAGCAAATCTTTTGGTTCATTATTGTTGTTTCCATCTTGCACAATGAAATTTCCAGAATCCAAAAGCTTTCCAATAGGATAATGTGCTGACCTTGTTGTGCTGGAAGACCAGATGACACTCTTGTTGTGGTTGAGAAGAACAAGAACTCCACTTTCATTGAGCTTCAAAACCCCAGATGAGTCAGTAAGAGGGTTGTCTCTGTTGGCAACCCATACTACAGTCTGTGTTGGGATTTTGTGGTACCAAATTCCAAGATAACGGCTTTTTGAATTGCCTGGACTGAAGAATCCTAATGCAAAGACTTCTCCAGCTGAAACTATGATCTGGCCATCACTGATAGGTTGCACTGTATTAATAGTGTCTCTCAGAGTAGCGGCTGCTATACTTTTCAGCATGGCAAGGCAGAACAGAAGCAAAGTAGAGCCTTCCATTGGTTGTTCCTGTAATGGCTTGTGTTAAATTACACTGTTAAGATATATCAACAAACTGAAGCACCAAAACTGAAGCACTCCCTCATTATGAGTAGATTGTTCCACTCTTGCAGTCTGAGAAGTCCTCTACCATTAACAACAGCAGTAGGACCTGTGAATGGACATAGTGAGTAAGCTAATCAACTTTTTTTCATTTCAAAAAGTTTTGCAGTAGTTACTGATTGAGAAACAGCACAAAACACCTCATTCTGGACTCAGTTACCCATAATTTGATGGTTATATCATTGAGATCATGCTTCACATTCGCTGGTAATGAATTGCAATGTAGTTAACAATAGCTTTTGATGATGAACGTGTATTTATTCGAATTAATGGAGGCAAAAGACTTGGTCATATGGAAGTTGCATATTACTCAATGCAAGTCAATTCTTTTAACTGATAATGATATATACTGAGTTGGAATCTGCGATTTAACATAGCATTTAATGCACACATTCTCCGTACCAGACCAGGTCAGTTTTTCCTCATCCTTTAATTGGAATGAAACACAACACAAAACTAATGAAATGTATTAGAAAAATATGTATAAAATAATTCATTGAATCAAATATTTTGTTTACAGAAAGTGAAAGTTATGTATAATAGCAAACATGAAACAGAAAGCAATGACCGTATATGATATCTATAGTATCTTGAAATTAAATAATTGATTATATATAATATGTGGAAACTAAATAACTAATTATATATAATATCTATAATATCTATTTATAAGAGTATAGTTGTGTAAATTGAAACTTTAAAAATGTCTAAATATAAAGTAAGATATTCTGAATCTGCTGAAGACATAGACACAGTACTTTGTTTGACAGAAAATTAAAGAATCACTAAGAAAAATAAAAGTTAGTGGTTGATTTTCTGGTATCTAAATAGTTATCTCGGTCTACATCAACATAGATGAAATTTGTTGTTATTGAAAAAAAGAGACATTGATTTAGAATGAACTTCAAGTATTATAAGAGCCTAACAGGTGATAGACTGCATTTAAATATGTTGTTAACGGATTTTACATGTATTGTGAACTAGAAATAGTCAAATATATAAGTCTTTTAATTAATCTTCTATATACAAGGATCTGAATAGGGTCATTATCATTAGAATTAAGTTTTAAATTATGATCGAGTAACTTATTTGTTACCTATAATGATTAATACCATATTAAAGATAAAGTATATTTTTTCCTACGAGACACCTTATTAGATATGGCAATTTTTAAGTTTAAGATGTATCGGAGAAAATCAAGAATCTTTGTTTTAATAAAGAATTCAATGTTAATTGTATTTATCAATAATAATAAAAATAAAAGTTTGTTAGGATGATGGCTTATAAAGAGACCGACAAAGAATTGAAACCATATAGATAGACCAACAAAGAATTGAAACCATAATCAGAGTAATTATTTTCAGACTCTACATACGCTTGCATTAAGGTGGAAGAAAACTTGCATGCCTTTATTAGAAGTTGAATGTTGCTAATAGATAAATCTAGAATGATGTTGTAGGTTGATAATATATTCTGCTGAATGTTGAACTAAAAATTATTAATATGACATTTAGTATCATGAATTAGAATGAATTGTTTTTCTATTTATATCTTTTTTACTTTTTTATCTTTCTATTTATTTATCAATTTAATATGTTTTACAAGTTAAAGTGTTAAAAATATATATTATTTAAAAATTTAATTATAATAAATTAACATTAATAATATTATTATTCTTACAATAGTAAAATATTATCATTAATATTATTTATTACTTTTTTATAATATTAATAATAATGACTATAACTAATACTATTATAATAAATTGAAATAATATAATAAATATAACTTTAAAACTATTATAATTAATTTTTTTGGGTAATGTGTTATAATCTTATTGAAATAGTCTTTATATTATTTCATTTTTATTATAATAATAATATTTTTATTATTTTTATTATTATAAGTACTACAATAATATATTATGATAAAAATAGTTGTTACCTATGCTTAGTATTTATTAAAAATATTATAAAAATTATTATAATAAAATATTAATTATAATAATTATAAAAATAAAACTAACATGAAAAATATTATTATAATTACTATTAATATATATATATATATATATATATATATATATATATATATAATATTAATTATAATAATAAGTTGTTATAATAATTTTTATAACTAGTTAGCTATAATTATTACTACTATTATTAAAAGATACTAAATATTCTTAATACTATTAGTTTTCTTATTATAAAAATATTAATATCGTTAATATTAAACTTATTATTATAGTTATTATTAATTTATGATAGGCAATATATAATTAATTGTTTTAAATATATACTTTTAAAAATTTAATATTTTAAATTGAGTAAAACACTAAAAAATCAACAAATAACAGATAACGGATAAAAAAAAATAATATTTATTTATTAATAGAATTTGGCCAACATAAAACACAATATTTTATTATATTCTTTCCCAGACAGCTTATTATTTTCTTTCATGAAGCTGTCACCCTGTATCTCCCCTTCCAGTTAATCAACACACATAACAGAATTTGAAAGAATAAAGAGCATATAAACCCACACGTAAAAGTTTTTAATTCTATAATTATAATCTAATTAAACAAACCAACTCACATTAAGAAAATAGTCATTCACAGTCTTATATTTTGTTTGTCATAACTATTAAAATTCATAAAAAGAAATAAATTTAAATATTATTAGTCGAGTTTCTACTAAAAGTTATAAATATGCTTAACATATATTTTTTTTATTTAAATATTTTAAATTTTTATTTTTTTGTTAACTAGATGATGTTAAATTTAATTAAGTTTACCATGTGAGAACTAATAGGGCATGCCTGTAAAATTCAATTTGAAATATTCTGTAATAACTTGTGTCTGATAGCAGAATTATACATATTTGAGGAGTTGCTTTAGACAATCACCTATTAAGCCAATCCAAAATTAAGTTTGAAATGCAGCTATCTAGCAGACATGATGCTAAGTGACATGTCATTATTTGTGTACTGTTTATGACTGCTTGATGAAGAACTATCGCCAACCATACTTGAACTTGTAAAGAATCCAGGCAAGTTTGGCTGAGGCAGTGCAGATTCACTACTCAGCATCAGAACCACAGATGACATGTTTGGCCTGTCATCTGGACATAGTTGCACACACAGTAGTCCCACATGGATTGCTCTTAGAGCTTCTGATAAATGCAGTGAGTCTGTTACTGCTGCATCAACTATTTCAGAACACTTGTCTTCAGTAAACAGTCTCCACACCTGCATAATTTTTCAAACCAGTTGGTTTACAGCAGAAACATTTCAAAGGTTGTTAAAATTCAAGTTCATTCTTACATGTGCCAGCAGATTATCTTGATGACAGAATCCTTTGTTTCTCTTCCCACTCACTATCTCCAATATCAACACACCAAAGCTGAAAACATCTGACTTTGTTGAATAAGCTCCATCAATTATGTACTCTGGAGGCAGATAGCCACTGCAATCACATGCACCAAAAATAATTTTAAGACAATTCCAATGAATCATATGCTCGGAAAATCTGAGGAAAAAACCACCAAAGATATCAGACAAGAATGGGAATTGAGAATTGAGTCAGATCTATACAAGATATTGATATCACATTCAACCCAAAATTTTAAGACATTAGATTTGTGCGTCTTTTTATGATATGTTACTTAATGTAAGACTTAGATTCACACTTAGATATCTAACATATATATTCATGTTAGAGTGGAGTAATCAGACAACTTACTAGGTTCCAACTACATGTTTTGTGGTTGCTTCGATTTCATTTCCTCCAAAGCTTCTAGCCAGTCCAAAGTCCGAGATTTTTGGGTTCATTTCACTATCTAACAAAACATTCCCCGCTTTGAGATCTCTATGAACTATTCTATGCCTTGAATCTTGATGAAGATAAAGAAGACCCCGAGCAACCCCATTGATAATCAGCATGCGCCTTGGCCAATCTAGTAACATGCTCTTGTTTTCATCTGTTAAAAAATGTGACCAAGTTTTAGATAGTGGAAGATCTGTTCCAGTAGTTTCTGTATATAGATAGATTGTAGAACAACAAACTTTTGTGCACAATGCCATGATAAATAACTGGTTAGAGGAAAATTAATTTCCTTTCTATCATGATTTTCTTCCTGTATCTGTTTGATTGCAATAATTTTCAAGCTAAGAGTATCCAATCCAACTAATGAAAATAGAATCCCAAATGCATTAAACAATCAATAAGGTTTCTTTGGAAACAAACCAAATATGAAGGAATCCAAGCTTCTGTTGGGCATAAATTCATAAACAAGCAATCTTTCTCCTGCTTGAAGGCAGTATCCTAGTAGCCTCACTAAATTCCTGTGCTGAAGCTTTGCAATATGCATAACTTCATTTTTGAACTCTGGAAGTCCTTGTTTGGAATTCGTAGAGAGCCTCTTCACAGCTATTTCTCCTCCATCGGCAAGGATGCCCTGAAATTTGTCACAAATTATGCTATGAACTTTTAAAATGTAATATTGCTTTTAATCTGTTATCTGTTTTCAAATATATTTGTATAACAAATAGCAAAAATAAAATATGTCTACTGTCATGATTTCCTATAAAATAGTTTTGAGAACAAGAAATGAGGTAACATTTTTTTGGTAATAAACAATGGAAAACAGAAAATATTTTCTTAAAACCAAATAGTTCAATTATTAAATATCATGCATTCTATGCTCATGAAGACAGTTTATCATTTCATTACCTTATAAACTGATCCAAAGCCACCTTCCCCTAGTTTGTTGTCAGGGGAAAAGTTATTGGTTGCAGAAGTAATTGTAGACAACTCAAACATGGGCAACTCTAGATCTTCACTCTCGTGCTCATTTATTACAGTCACGTCTCTTTCTATATTCCCTTCCATCTTTCCTGCAATATAGTAATTGGTATGTGTAAGGAATAAAGAACTTGAATTGAAGAATTTGCTGTCTTGTGTACTCTTTCTACCTTAATCTGCCTCACCCAAGTCTAAAACAGTACAAAAGCAAACTTATTTTAAACACCCTTTTTTGTGTAGCTACTGACAACAGGACTCACTTTATTGACTTGTATTAAAGGCTTTTGATGCTTTAATGATTGTGAATAATGAGTTATTCTTGTTGAGATTAATACCATTTAACCAAATCTCAAGAGTGATCTTAATTTGTGGATAAGACAGCCTAAGTTTGCAGTAAAAGAAAAGACATATAGAAGAGTCAAGACATGTAATTTATAATCATAAGTAGGAACTACTTAACTACCTTTCTGCCGTGTCTTCAACCGTCTATAAAGGATGAAGGCTAAACATAGTACTAAAATTCCAATAAACAACACACAACTTATTATGAAAACAGCCTCTTGCTTCCGGGTGTGGGATTTATGTAATTGCTTTCTTTCAATGGCTTCTGCAAGAAAGAGATATTGCAAAAAGGTGAGAGTGACAAGATGATAACAAAAGAAAGAAAGGAAAATTCCACAATTGAGAGACAATATCATACCTACTTCTGTCCTAGCCATCCTTATGTATATATCTTCATCAACATCGGTCAATTTTCTCATGTCAACCAGATCATTAAACCAAAGTAAACACCCATTGGGCCCTTTACTCACATCCAATGCTGCATAAGCTGTACAAGAGCAATTGTTCAAGCACAATATCTTACAATCCTCAAGGCTCATATTTCTGGCAAACCAGGATCTTTCTGTGTCTGGTAATTTCAACCCTGAAACCCTCAAAAACCCATCTTCATGACAACTCAGTGAAGTTCTCCTGACACAACCACCGTACAGGTCAGCCGTTTTTGCCACAAATCCTTCCAAGCATTGGCATGGAGGGATGTTGTCTATATTGCAGCTAGCATAGGCTCCACATTTGCCGTAGTAATCACAGTCATCCACTGGAATTCGTGCATGCAAGTTCCAAATTTTTCGTTCATTATCCCAATAAGTCCCCAGGATATGTCCATCTGTTCCTAACACCATCCTATGCAAAAATGACTTGTTGGTACGCTGAAACATGAAATACAACTCCTCCTTGTTAGAAATAAAGCTAAATCTAGTAAAATCACTTTGTTTCAACAGAGGTGCCCCACTGAACTGAATGCCATTCCATGATCCAAAACGGTATCTTTTGGAAGACCCTTCTCTCAAAACAAACTGAGGATATCCAGTGATATCAAGTTGATAACTATACACACCATGAGAAGGATCCTCAGAGCTGTTCCATGATGACATGTATCGGTTCAGACCAGTAACTAGATTTCTTCCAAACTTCTGTCCTGGCAAGATTGTGTCCACTGGATGATCAAAACTTTGCCATAGCAAATCCTTTGCCTCATCCTTGCCGTTTCCATTCTGCACAATGAGATTTCCAGTATCCAAAAGCTTTGCCACTGGATGTCGTGCTGAACCTGTTGTGTTGGAGGACCAAATGACACTCTTGTTGTGGTTGAGAAGAACAAGAACTCCACTTTCATTGAGCTTCAAAACCCCAGATGAGTCAGTAAGAGGGTTGTCTCTGTTGGCAACCCATACTACACTCTGTGTTGGGATCTCATTGTACCAAATTCCCACATAACGGTTCTTCGAATTGCCTGGATTGAAGAATCCAAGTGCATAGGTTTTGCCAGGTGAAACAATGATCTGGCCTTCACTGATAGATTGCAATACATTACTAGTTTCTCTCACAGGGAGAGCTGCTATAGTATTCAGCAAGGCAAGGAAGAACAGAAGCAAGGTAAATCTTTCCATTCAGCTGTTTATCCTTTTTTTTCTGCAATATTTATGTTCCTGCAATGGTTTTGCATTAAAATGCAGTACTAGTATATGAACAAAGTAAGGTACAAAACCTGAAATGAGTTTATTTTTTTTCAACTTTTGTGGTTTGTGAATGAGGCAGGTGTGCTCCATAAAGTCAATGACCTCAAAACAAGTTGGTCCCAGACAGCAAACTGGCATTCTTCAAACAGAAAGCAACACATACATGTTTTTTGGGTGATGTGTGCAAAAAGTGGTTGGTATATATTTATGTGTATATTACACATAAGGTTGAGGCACATGCATGCTGATTCTTTAATTAATGAATGAATAGACAGAATGAACAGAATGAAGAATGAGTTAATAATTTGTGGCCATGGACAAGGAAATCAACGTAATCTTAATCATCGTATCAACCAACATTAGAGTTTGTGGTGCATCCAGCTAAATAACAGTGTGAAACAACGCAGAAAAGGTTGAATTTGTAGTACCTTCACCACCCAAAACCGGTGCATTCAATATAAGCCAAAACATTAATACACCCCCGGATGGGATTAGATAACGAATGATGAGTCCAACTCAGTCACCTTATTGTTAGAGTTGTATCCACTAATTAAAGAACTATTGTGTTTTGTATTCTACATTTTCTGGTTCATTCCCACTTTGAGTTCACATGACATTTCTAACACAGTTTAACAAGTTAATTTTTCTTAAGCTTGATATTGGGATGGAGGATGGAACCAAAAACCTTAATTATTAGTTATAAAAAAGAAAAAAGGACATAAAATATGTTTAATAATAATAATTTAACCTTATAAAATTGATTTGTAAAATCATGTTTATATCTTATTTATATAATCATTATTTTATTTTATTTTTAATCATGAATTCTCCAAAAACCCAATGAAAATATTAATTAACAATTAAAAATACAGTATAATAACTCTTATCTTCTAAAATAATCATTTGACATGAAATAGATTATTATTTTATTAGATTATTATTTTATTATTATATAATATTTTCTTAAATAAAATGAATATAATTAATAAATAGTGATGTGAAAATATAATTTTTCTTAGTCGAGTTGCAAATATCTCCTTTTTAATTACTAAACTAAACGGATAATCTTGTTTGAAGCAATCGTACCCATTTTATTTACATAATATACTTTATATGTATTTAATTTAATATAAGGTGATATAGGATTCTTTCCGTATCTCATTTTAGAAATTTTAATTGAGTTTCTATTTAAAATTTTTATATTTTAAATTAAGTTTGTATTGTTTGATTTTATTATTAATTAGAATATCATTACTTTGATTTTCATTATTTATGTGTGTCCACATTTAAAATAAAAAAATTAATTAAATTTTATGTTTCTAATAAATGTTAATATTAATTGAATTTTTATTACAACTTTTTTGTTTTATTAAATATTTAAAATTTTAATATTTTTTTAATTGAGTTTATGTTATTTGATTTTAACATTGATTACAATGATGTGTTTATTATCCTGCATGTCTCACATGATTAATTTAATTTTTATTTGAACATTTAATTTTAAAAGAATAAAATTATGACGTCTTTATAAAGATAATTAGAATTTCATATTTATCTTTTTATTGTTGTACAAGTCAGTGGTGAACAAACATTGAAAATCATCCTAACAAAATTAAACAAAACTCAATCAAAAGACATAGTATTCAATAGAATCTAATAAAAATTCAATTAAAATATTTAAATTTATGAAGAGTTTAAAATTTAATTAAGTTACTTTTTATTTTTTTATTAATAACTAAAATTTAATGATTAAAAAAATAATATTATATATACAGGATTTCTAAGACATACTCCCTATCTATAGTCTTACCAATGTTTATAGAATACATTATTAAATTTTACAAATAAAAAATATATTTTATATAAATATAAAGCTTAAATAACTTTTGGGTTTCAAATGTATGATCAAGTTTTATATTGAGTACTCGATAATATATTTTAAAATTATATATTTAATAAATTAAAATTTTGATTTAAGTTTATGACGTTATCAGTAAGATTGTCTATCTATTCCCTAAGTTAAAATACGTTATACAATCTAAAGTGTTAAATAATGATATATATTAAATATCTTTATATTACCTTTACGGACAAGATAGTCATCATATGACATAAAGTATATCGATTGTTATAATAAAAAAAAATTAAAAAAGTAAAAGAGAAATCTAAAAATCTTTAGAAATAATGATCATATTATTTTGTCAACAACAAATTCAAACAATAAAATACTTAGGGTAAAAAATATTTTAAAATATTTAATAGAATGAAATATTTTAATAAAAATTCAATTAAAAATACCAAATTTATAAATTGCCTACAACTTAATTAAACTTAATATATATATATATATATATATATATATATATATATATATATATATATATATATATATATTTATATTATATA
>Ga0209489_102597_pt1 | contig 36410 bp, 10 predicted proteins | sample SiratrowhiteBW_FD_187527 | JGI IMG/M metagenome (GOLD analysis project Ga0209489, IMG submission 187527) | Root nodule microbial communities of legume samples collected from California, USA - Siratro white BW (SPAdes) (version 2) | ecosystem: Host-associated > Plants > Roots > Nodule | place... | reverse complement strand
TTTCGTATCGAAACTCTAGAAGTATCATTATTAACTTGATTGTTAGAGTGTTTCCTTACATCCTCATGCAGAATTATTGTCTCAAAACATAAGATTCTAAAAGCTAACATATATATATATATATATTTGCATATCTGCTTAATTGACACTATTAATATGCTAGATGATTGGCTTGCAATTAAATATTTTATACAAGGACTCCATATGAAGCCATCATGATTTTATAATTTGAATAGCTCTTCATGGTGAAATCTTAATTGATTCATTGCACATTATAGTTTTTTTTCATATATGAACTACAAAATATGAATATATTGTTCTATTATGCCATAATATCATGAGATGGCTTACATAAAAATAAGCTGGCATTCTATTTTACTATAAAAAAAATAATTATATATACATATAATTGTATAAATTAATTTAAATAAATATTTTTTATGAAATATTGTTTCTTTTTCGAATAATGTAAAATAAAAGAGAGAGTTTGAAAATAAAACTCGATTAAAGAATATTTTAGAGATAGTTTTATTAAATAAAACAAAGTTAGTTAAAATTTATTTATTATATTAAGACTGAAAAAAAACCAATTCATCAAAAACTAACCAAATATGGTATTTTAATAATTTAAGGGTAATGATATTATGAAACCCACTTAATAACCTAAAAAATGTTAAAATTTTAATTATATATATATTTTTTTTTTTTAACTTTAAGTACTGCTGCATATTATTGTTTAAGATTTATTAAGTAAATACTTTTTCTTTGAATAGTGTGAAACTATTATTTTCATAATTTAAACCTGCACAATTTTAAATATACAAATATAAAAAGAAACTATGCACAGGTTACAATTTTTACATTTCAAAGTTTAACATTTTCCAAATTGCTTACATAACATTGCATAGTTATATTTATATATTTTAAGGTGTATGTTTAAATTATTAAATTCTTAAGTTATAATCAAGTGTTACAGTTAATGTTTATAAGCCTTCTGGGAAATTTAAACACTGAATTTCAATTACTTTATTTATTTTTTAATTAAAGTGGTATGCATATTCCAATCATCCCAAGCTTGAATATATGGAATGAAGCAAGATGAATGGTCTCTATGAAGATGTCAACCTCTTGGTTAGCAGAGTTGAGAGGCAGCATGATAATGGTTCTCTTGTGATGTCAAACCATGTTCTTTATCATAGAAAAAAAATTTAGCTAGTTTCTATGAACACTTGGTTCGTAGCCTTAACTAACTTGTAGCTGCTACCAAAGTGCTGTATTAAACTTTTGATAAGGATCTAGCAACTCCACATTTGATGCTAGTTGAATTTTCACCTAATGAGAGAACCTTCCATAATCAGCACAACTGAAAGCAGTGAGCCAACAAGGAAGATCCTTGGGAAATGTTTGATGACCTAGGCACCCCTTTAGGTCTCTCAATATATGGTGAACCTTATAGTATGTCATAGGAACATGACAAAATTAGACTCAATTGTTGGAACACATAGGTGGTGGTGGTTATATTATTGAGTCTTCTCCAACATCTAAGTGAAGTGGATTGTCATCATGGTACAATTGAGTACTAGGCTCCAATGGGATACTTGCACGGCTTGCAACTAAAATCCTTGAATCAGTAAAGAGATCTAGGCATGAAAGGAAAATATCAGTTTCACACTATTGTTTACAAAAGACTCTCATTTAATATGTTTTTATTAATAAAATATTACATATAAATAAAATAATAATATATGTCAGTGTTAAATGGAAGTAAAAGATGAATAATGATATTAAAATATCATCACCCTTATTTTCTTTGGCGTGAGGACCCATTTGAAAAATCAGTTCCTCCTGTTAGTAGAAAATACTAGAGGGTACCAATTTCTTTGGCACCAAACTGTTGGTTAAAGAAGTCTATGACTTTGGATAGTTCTTACGGGCAATCACCCATATAAATAAGGATGTATACGGATAAATCAACCAGGGAAATAATCAACTCTCTCATAATGTAGAAGGCTAAAATCAATTGATGTCACTGCTAGCTTCTTCAACTCTGTAAAGGGCTGAAAAAGCATGTCCTCGTAGTAAATTGTGAACAATGTAGGAAGCATTATGTATATATCACAAGAAAATCTATGCTAACTCGTAATTAGCATTATTTTGTGTTGGTTAAAAGATTGACTCTTTATAACTACCTCTGTGGCGCTTTTTTTTTTTACTTTTAAATTTGATTTTTTAGATTAAAATAATTTTTTATTATCCGTTATCATTAAGATACATAAATTTATAATATATAAAATAGTGTCAACCAAATCGATATCAATTTAAATAAATAATATTAATGTCAACTTAATCTATAATAACTTAAATAAATAATAAAATAATTAATATTAGTGTCAACTTAACAAATACTAACTTAAATAAATAAGATTAATAATAACTAATTTAAAATTAATGATACTAATATAAATACTTTTATTTATTAAAAATAATTAACATAGTTTTAAAGTTGTCTAAATTAATTTTATTAATGTCTAATATTAAATGAACTGTATTAATATAAACTATTATAAATATTTATTTTATTAAAGTTGTTAAAAATAATTAATCCCGACTTAGAATTAATTAATTCAACTCTATTAATAATTAAATTATTTTAAAAATAATTACGCTTTTGAATTTTTATTTAAGAAAAAAAGTAATTTTTTTCATTGTGTTAAAATTGATTAAGACTAATAGTTTAAAATTAATTTAATATTTTTTAGGATGTTATTTAGTTGTTCATGGAAATATGTATTGTTGTTGATATTAAATAGATGGATGAACCAACCTTAGGAAGAAGTAAAGGCAAGTAGAAACCTAAATGGATGAGAAAGAATCAAAGTCATTGATTCCTTAAGCATACTCCTTGGAGCCGATCCAGCCTTGTATGTTTCTAACGGTTGCATTTAGCTTTTTCTTTATTTAATAGGACCATGTGTTCAATATTTGTGATTCGCAGGTAAGTCTAGATCCCTGTCTTATATTTTGTCAGTGTCAGTCATGAAATTAATGAAGATGAAACATAAAAATTGATACTATCATGGGTTCTGACGCAAGAGCTTAAATATTGCTATCTACCAATATCAACTAACCCTACGTCCTCAATTAATGAGTGGTTAGTTAAGTGACCCTAATTACCAATAACCCATCAATTGAAATTACTAACTAATAATCCTAAATTACCAACATTTTAATTAATCCTTAAAATCATGTCTATACGTCGAGATAATAGTCATGGTCCATTCTCATTTTTCAATCGAAAATAACAGTATATTTTAGGGACTTCAAACATATCTAGAATGTTTAAAGGAGATCTAATCTTACGCTTCAGTTTCGTGTATGCTAGTTCCATAATCATTCTTGTTATCTATTTTAAAAGTATACAAAGTATATTTATATATAAATTATTTAAAAGAAAGTGAATAGCAAACGTGAACATTTTGCCTTCTGAAATATATAAAAAAACTATAATAAAAATAACTTCAATTGATTAGATATTTGATTTTACTTTACCATATTTTCTACAATCTAATTTGATTAGATATAGGTTGATGTCTCAACCGTTGACATTTAATATTTTCTCATTTTACACTTTTTATTTATCATTATAACAGTTTATTCCTTTTAATTATTAGATTACCTTCAAATAAGGTTATCACAGGATTGTATAGTGTCATTATTTTCCAATTTTAAATAATTTTTTTCATTGCGCTCAAGTTAATAAAATCTACATAGAGAATATTAGTATAAAAGAGATTTTTTTTATCTCATATATTTAGGATTATTTATTTAAGATTATTTACGTCAAAACAGAGTATGATTTGAATGTCGGAGGTATAAATTTATGTCAGACAAAATATTTAATATAAATATGTGTATTTACATCAGATCTTAAATTGACTGACGTGAATGAATACTAAATAAAAAAAGAAAAAAAAAGTTTAAAATTAACATCGATAAATGCATGGTCCGCGTAAATTGTGGACATTTTTTTAAACTTAATTGATTTTATCTTAAAACAAAAACCTTAAATGTAGAAAAATACTAATTGACATATACTTATAATATAAACGAATATTTGTAAAAAAGTTCAATAAAAAAATCACTTTAATGTAAAATTTAGCTAAACTAGAAAATAAATCTAAGTGCACTATCTCTACTCAAGAAGGAAGGTTATTCATTGTTCTTTTATTTTTTTATGTCATTTTGAGACAGTAAAGCTTAATTATTGAATACTTGAATACTTGAAACATTTCACTCACATTATTATCTAATAATTATAAAAGTAATTTTGGACTTTAACTAATGTTGAAATGTATTATCTTTGTCCAATCCAAATGATAATTCTTATCTAATACATGATGTGATATAAATAAACTTGCCTATTACACTAAAATACTAAATGAGAAACAAGTAATAAATTTAATTCTTACCATTTTTTAAATATTAAGAAATTATAATTTTAATCATCATATAATATTATTCATTCCTTAAAAAAGTTAATTTCAATAATCAAATTTAACAATCTAAATATCACAATTTAAATTAAATGAAAATTATACCAATAAACAAATTTAATAAAGACATTTATTTATTATTGTGATTGTGATATAAAAAACAACAACAATTTCAATTTCAATAATTCAATGGATATATAAAAACACATACCTGGATAGCACATTTTGAACCACAAAAACTCCAATTCAATATAAGAGAAGCGTTTATTATAACAAAAGACCAATACCAACACATTCAAACTAGCAAACACAATCTCCAATACCTCGAGAAACACGCAGACAAATAGTGCCACTCAAAAAAGGAAAAAATTGTGCCAGACAAAGAAGAAAGTTGAAAGTCCTAATTTAAGTAAAACTTAACATTTACCTCTAACTATTTGGAGTTTGATGTAAAAGTTGATATTTACATCAAACTCAGAAAATGTTAAGCTTTACATTGAATCCTAAACAGTCTAGTATAAAAAAAAAAGTTTCAATTAATTATAAAAATGTTGCCACATATTTTTTTTCTTATTTTTCCTTTAAGTCCAATATGAAATGTGTATTATAAAAGGCTAATTTTACATTAGTGATAAAGATAATTAAAATCAAAATTATGATTATAATCTTCAAGAGTTCACAAAATGATACGTTTTCACAAAATTTTATGAATTTTATTTAATTAAGTGTCAAGAAGGTGAATAATCCAGTAGAATTTTTAATTAGTCTTAATTGAGTAAAAAGTTGCTTTAAGATAGAAAATATAAGTATTAATTTTGATTGGATGATATTATGATTAATAAGAATAGTAAAATAAAATTTTAATTATATTAATTTTAATTAAAATTAAATTTTATTTAAACTGAAATTAAATTGAATTATTTCTAAAAAAAGGGTGATCAGTTGGTGGAATGGATAATATGAAAAGAGAAAATTCTGCCATTTTATTAGATTTTAAGTTACTTGGTTGGTGATTAAAAGACAGAGTGGATGTTAAATTTTCTTGAACTTTGGATCCGTTGTTTGAAGAAGCAACTTGCCTCCCACCGATTAAACAGTCAAAGGTGGCGCTTTTGAAACCTTTTGAACTGTCTAACATGTGCTATTCAACTTGTTATACCACAGCCAAGCAGCCACTCTGGCTAAATAAAAATAAAATAAACATTCAATTATATAGAAGAAGAAAAGCAGATCAGATTAAACTAAAATTAGATTCTACAAGAACTTATAGAAGTTTTTTAATCTAAAATTTTATTTTTAATCTGTATATAAATTAATTTTATTTTATGAAGAAATTAAGTTTAGTTTTTTATGTGAAAGTGTAAACATATTCATAATCCACTTTTCCTTTTAGGGAACACACAATTTTTTCAATAATTATAGCCAAATGTGATAAATTATTATACATGACAAAGTATTTAACTTTTGTCCATATTTAGGACATGATCTCAACACCTAAATTATTATTAGTATCACAAATTTAAAATAAATTTTGTCAATTGTTTTTATATTAAAATTAATATTTTTGTGATATAATTTGAAAAAATAGTTTCTATTTAAAAGTTTTCTATCCAAAGATTTTTAAAATGAATAGTTTTATGAGATATAAAGTATTACCTATAAGAATACAAAATATAAAGTATAAAAATAGAGTTAGAGTACAAGTTATTTCACCAGTAGTATGAAAAGGTGATTTTACATTGTTTATATAATATTAATTTAAGATAAACTGGTGTAAAAACTAATATAATGATAATTTTGTAAATATTAAGTACTATATTTATATCGGTTCACCTGTAAACTAATGTAAGAAAATATTATATTAATTATATTAAAATTAATATAATATTTTCTTATATCAGTTGGGTTTTTAATTAATGTGAAAAAAATGAAGAATTTTCTATATCAATTGATATTTCTATATCAGTAACTGATATTTCCGTATCAGATCATATTTGAACTAATATTTTTATATCAATTAATGTGAAAAAATAAAGAACTTTCTATATCAATTGATATTTCTATATATAAGTTCATATTTGAACTAATATTTCTATATCAATTAATGTGAAAAAATTAAGAACTTTCTATATCAATTGATATTTAATTTCTATATCAGTTAATATTTGAACTAATATGAAAAAAAAAAAGATATTAGATGAGATGTAAATAATTTTTTCATCACTTTCACATTACCCTGCATGAACTTCTGGTTTTTCCTCTGCTCTTCTTCTCTTTTTTGCTCGTATTTTTTTTTTCAACATCACGATGCAACATTATCATATTCTCTCTTCCTTTGTTGCACCCGCCAATTGTTCCTCCACCATAGATGTGAATCTTTTTTTGCAATTTTATTGTAATTACAAGTTGTTGAAAAAAAAAAAAAACATTTTGAAAAAGAAAAGCAATACATTCTAGATGGTTGTGTCTATCTCAATTTTAATTTATTTAAGATAATATACTATCGATAATGAGATGACCAATATCGAAAGTCTTCACTTTTTACTTCGGTACATTTATATCAATTATATTATCAATTAAAATTTTAAAAATAATCGATATAAAAATCTTTATTACATAAGTATTCATAATTTGTAAATTATGTTAGTGAAATTTATAATTAATGTTTAGGGAAAAAACTAATTACAAGTTTTTTTATAATTAAAAATATCAAGGAAAAAAACGAAATTTATCCAAAATTTAATAAATTAAACTTACTGAAGACAAACATTTATTGTTAAATAGTTAAAATATATTTAGTATTTTTAATAATGTGATTTCAGTTTTTCATTTTAAATTCAAACTTAATATTTGGTGACAATTTCGTACTATTATAAAACTGAGAAGAGGACTAAATTTACATTAAAATTTAAGAACTAATTCATTTGAAACTGTAAAAACTAAAATGAAGTTTAACTAAAAATACAAATTAAATAACACAATTTTTTTTATATCCTTTCTTATTATTGAGTAACAAAACCTAGCTACATCGAATAGAGAAAGACATCATTTTGATCAAATATAATTGGTGAGTTCAATACGATAATATAATGTTTTTCATGAGTAAAAATGTGTACTTTTTCCAACCTAATGATTTCCATTTAGTGGATAAATAAAAAATTCTGAAAAATTATGCTATATAAAATATTTTTTGAATGTGTGCTCATCCTTCCCTACGGCACAAACACCATCCAAGGCTTCAATATCTGAATTCCACATCCATGGAATTCCGAATCCCAGAAATTTCAACCAACAAGCCTGGTCACAAATTGAACTGTTCTTGTTTCTTCTGTATCTTGTCTGAAACAGTGCCTTCTGTGAGAAGAGCCAAAATAGCTAAATACTTCAAACAAATGCCTCTCAGAAACAACCAAGAACATGTGCTGGTCCTAAGTGGGATCTGGAAAATCGCCATGACTAAACCAAACGACCCTGAATTCCCTTCCCTTGGCATCTTCACATGCATGGCCAAGCTGATTAGTAAAGGTGTCACTGACAGAAGTTGGCTTCTCAGGCACCAGAACATTTATATACCCTACTATGCGGCACATATCATTGGTTCATATACCATGATCAAAGCCAAGTTTGCCAAAAAAGCTGTTAAGTCCTTAGTGGTTCAGCCTTTGCTTGAACTTCTTCGGGGTAAGATAAGTTGGGTTGAACAAAGGGCTGCACTTAGAGCAATGGGTCATCTAGCCAGCCATGAAGCAACTTTTGAAGCCGTCAAAGCATATGAAGTAGAAATCATAGAAGCAGCCATGAATATAGCTTCCACGTGTCTGAACAAGGTGTATGATGACTTTGTTGGCTTGAAGAAAGCAGAGAGATTGAAGTACCATAGGAACCTTTTGACAAGAGGGTTTGGAGGGTTTGAATTGGAAAACAGAAAGGCAGAAGAATGGGCCAGCCAGCTTCAGTGTTGGTCTCTCTTTCTCCTAGACTGCTTTGCATGTAGAGAAAGATCTCTCAGGTTAATATGTAGGAAGAAATTCTTGAAGGACTTGTGTGGTATGTGGGGGGGACTATCAAACCCCTCTTCACCTTCTGGAATAGGACTTTTGAAAACTCTGTGTCACACACAAATGGGAAGAGAAAGCATAGCAAGCTTGCAGGAAGTGGTAGAGGGTTTGTGCCACGTGTCAAGATCCTCAGATGAAAGGCAACACTTGGCTATTGAAAGTCTTGTGCAACTTCTCATAGACCCGGTTACAAGGTACAAAGTGATAGACACGGCAGCTCCAGCGCTTGCTGATTTGGTTGAATTAAGAGACCTCAAAGGAAAATACAACGTTGGAAAAACAATCATGCAGGTTCTCTTACACGATTACCACAAGATCAAGGTTAAGGAGTTTTGTTTGAATAGTGAAAGAAGCAGAAGAAGGTTAGAAGAATTATGGAATATGAAGGTGGAAAGAGTGAAGAGAGAGAAGCTGATGAGTGTGCAGGAAATTAGAGAAAAAGAAGCCTTGTCATGTGTTCTGAAACAAGAAGGAAGTGAGAGATTTTTTGCTGGGGAGATTGAAAAAGCTGTTGAGAAATACTCAGAGGCTTTAGATTTGTGCCCTTTAAATCTAAGGAAAGAGAGAATTGTGCTTCATGGCAATAGAGCTCAGTGCTATTTGCTTCTGAAAGATGCAGAAGGTGCCATCAGTGATGCCACTAGAGCACTGTGCCTATCGGGTGTGGCGCGTCCTCACAGTAAGAGTTTGTGGAGAAGATCACAAGCTTATGACATGAAAGGGCTTGCTAAGGAGAGCTTGATGGATTGTTTGAAGTTCATGAACTCAAAGGGGTTCAAGATACCATACTATGCAGCACGAATTTTCAACAAGCAAATGAATTCCACGTGGCTCTTTGCTTCCGCTCAGTCAAAGTGGTATAGCAAACACGAAGAAATCAAAGAATTCGTGATGGGGCAGAATTGGAGTCAGAAAACGAGGAGAAAAATGAAAGGTGAGTACTAAGTTTATCTTGTTTTTCATGCAAGGTTTAGTTGTGCAAAATGCATGAGTAATTTATATTATATCACTTATTAGAGCCAAAACCACGCATTGAAGTGGTGAATGGAAGGCCTTAATGAACTCTTTTTCATGTTTGCATTATGTATAGGTATGAGTTGGTATATTGTAGAGGAACCTTTCACTAGAAGAAGAGCAAGGGAGAGAAGAAAGGGTAGAAGGATGAGTGAGGGTAGAAAATTAGTGACTGCAAATATCAGAAGAACTGGGAAGAGTGAGGTATGAATTGATTTATATGAACCTTTTACATTGGCATGCCCAATACTTTTGCCTTCATTCACAAGAAAGGGGGAAATATTCTTTTACCAGTTTCATGTTAATTGCTTTCGACCATAAATTAGTACACATAAAAGAAGCCAACAAAGGGAAGTGAACAAGGGCCTAAATCAACTAATATCACCTTAATGAAATAATCTTGAATTTGAGCCTAAATTATACATACTTAGAGAATCATTTGCCATACTTTAACACCTTCACGATTATGCTGTTAAAGAAAAAAAAAAAAAAACCTTCACGATTATTATATTATGTCAGTAATTTTACTATGAATATTTTCTAGCATGAGATTGGTTACTATAACAAATTATTGAGATGGAAAACACAGATGATGTTAACGCAACATCTATATATGTGGCCACTTAGATTTTGGCATCGGGCTTTAGTATATGAAGGTTAGCATTATTTATTATAATGGTTGTACATAAATTATTTTTTTTTATATTTTTACAATTTTTTTGACACATTAACTATATTATTTATATTCGTTGTACATATAATTGATTTTTCCCTTTTATGTCTCTCCATCATATTAATAATCTTATTTTATACTTGCATCTGTTTTTTTATGTCATGTATTATATTGTATTAAAAACTTGTACAAAATACGAGTTATCATTTTTCCTTATAACTTTTTTTTTTAAATATTGGAACATTTAGTTTCAGAATGTCTCACTTTTAATGAATAATCGTGCAAAATTGAGGTTAATATTATCTGAAACAGGGATTGCAAGGAGGTCTTGTTTTAAGAAAATTTTTCTCGTTTCCATATATGTTTTGTTACTATCGTATGTTTATAAGGGAAATGATACAAGTACATTAGTGTCTTTACACCACTCCCATCATTGCGTAGCATTATAAATGAGATGAAATTAGACGTGTGATAAAGGAAAAAGATGTGCTTGACGTAAAAAAGAGAAAAGAGTGGAAACGTAATTAGACGAGAGGTTAGGGATTTGAATGTTGAAACAAATTTTTGAAACATTTCTTCATTTATTCATTTATTTAAATAGGGCTGTAACGAATCTTCCAACATAGTTAATCATTTCTAATATCTATTCCAACTCAATGTTCTTTTAATCAAATTTAATGTTATATTTAACAAAATTCTTCTTGATTATATTACTTCAAAACTCATGTTTAATATTTTTAAGTCATTCTTAGATAAATATGCACTTATTAAATTACAATGACCATTTAATAAATTTATCAACATAGTTAACTACATTTCATATCTATATTAATCATATTTTTTAAGTGACATCATGTGATAATTAAATTTTCTCACACAAATAACACTAACAATTCAATTATTAATTATTAACTTCCTACGCCATTATGGTATGGATAGAACACATAAGTGTGACATTGGTGTAAGCAAAACTTAGGTGTAGGCACAACTATTCTTTTCAAAACTGTGGATATAATGTTGTTTTTAATTTTTATTCATTTTGTACATATTAAATAAGATTACTTAAAACTATTTTTTAAAATATAAAATTAAATAAAAAAATTTACCTTAAATATAATCTAGATAAAATTATATCGTAAAATATTAATACAAATAAAAGTATTCTTTCCAAACAATAAATTTAAATAAGTTACATTATAAAATATAAGTTTAAATAGAATATTTTTAAAAAATAACTTTAATTTTATACGTTTAAATAAACACATAAATCCATGAAATCAAATTGTAAACAAGGTTTTGATAAAAAAAAAATATTTTTTTACTTTGTTCACTTTATTAAAAATGTTAATTTTTTTAATAATTTTATTGTTAAAATTAAAATTAAGTATTAAAAAATTTAGAAATTGCTATAGAATATAATACACAACACACACACACATATATATATATATATATATATATATATTAATTGGTAGCAGGTATGTATGAATGTGAATATCACAATACTAGTATTCACTTCCATTAACAAGAGTCAATATTTATTCTTATTACCAATATTAAAAATAAAAATTATATAAAAAAAGTAAAAAAAAATAGTAAAATGTATATATATATATATTATAATTTATATATTGAATCATTATATATAAAATTAAAATTAATTTCATTAATATAAATTAAAATACATATTTCATTTTTAATTCTATATATATTTTTAAAGATATCTAGAATAATTTAGAATGTGACTCACGTCACTACAAATTGATTAACTAAATGGTCCTCTTTAATCATTTCATTTGACACCTATAATTGGGTGTACATTTCATCCTCTTTGTTTGGATGATGTGATGAAAAAGTGAAGAATGAGAAAAATAAAATTAGAGTAAAAACATAGGTTATTTAAATTAAGTAAAAGAAAATTAAAAGAGAAAATATATTATAGAAATTTTGTATTGAAAATGTGTTTAATATTATTTTATTATTGTTGGTCTATAGTATTATTATATGCTTGCTGATGTATAAAATCTGTTAGTTTGAAAAGAATTATTGCAGTAGGTGGTAAATGTTCATTTTACAGTTCATATACGCAAATTGAATTTAAAATATAGGAGGGGTTGTCATGTCTTTGAAATTTCAATCTCAAATTCTAACTTTACATATTTGTGGACCATTGCGTATATCAATCAATTCAAGGTTTATGATCTTTATTAGGTATCCATAGCAGCACAAGTGATGTTAAGTAGCTGCTCAAGAATTAAATATGTGGTGAATCAGTCACTTGTTCCTTGTTTTACCTGTCACGCACTTGTCCCTTGTACCTCCACGTATCATCATTGAAGATGCAAAATATATTTACATTGCATATTCCTATATGTAGAAAAGAAAACAAATCAAATATTTTTTTAGGAATGATTAAGAAGATATTATTAAAGTTATATGCCTACCGGAAAGTGAAAAGATGCTTATGGTCAGATTACTTAATTATTTCAATCATAAATGTAGCTTTTTTGCTTGGTTTGGTATTTGAGATGCAAACACCTAAGTAATCAGAAGTTAGAAAGAATAAAAGGTCTAATTACAATAAAAACTATTTAAAACAGTTTCTAATAAAATAATTATTTTTTAATTGTAAACTATCATTTTTTAAATATCTAAAAGGTAATCACTAAATTATTTTAAACTAGAATCACTTCTTTTATTTTAAACAAACTGGTCCTAATCTAGTAAGAATTAAAGTTCCTTATATTATATATTACTTTTTGGTTTTAAAGTCTACTTATCTGCAATTCACGTTTCACTCGAACTAATGTAAACTGATTATTTTGAGTTTATTTAAAAGGATAAATTTCTTTTAATATTTATCTTTTTCATTTACCGAATTCAACTCTCAAATTTAATCTAAAGAAATTAAGTTCATTGTCACTTCAACAATAGAGATTAGTAATTTATATAACTTTCCATTTTCTTTTCTGCTGTGTTATTTATAACTTGTTGATTGTTTGCAAATGCAAATTAACTAAAATAAATTTAATATAGGCGATAAATGAAAGACATGAATAAAAAAGCTTAATTCAGCTATACAATGATAGATTGAATTATGCCCGTGATATTTTTTATATTTTTTGTGCAAAGCCTTCTATCCGTTAAGTGAAATGGACAAAATAAATTAATGTCACACAGTTCATGAAAAGGATAAATCAAGTTGGTGATATTAATCATAAAATATTCCCGTTTAAATATTATTTTATGACCTCTTACAAAATGGACAGATCTCTTGCAATAAAGTTGGATTTATGCGCCTTATCCGACCAAACTGCTTTGGTTTCTTCTGCGCACTACACAATAAAATACCTCCAAAGATAGAATATAAACCTAACCTTAGGGCATCACGGGAATAGTACAGATAAAGCAGGAAATAAATGGAAGGGTGGAGAAAATAATAAAAGGATGAAAATAATTATGACAACACCAATTGACGTTGCGAAAAATCTAACAAAATACAAACATAAAGCATTCGCCTCTTATCACTTTCTATTGATGCAGTGAGGAAAAAATAGTGAGAAGAGGTCATTTTTCACCCAATGACATAATAACTTTATTGTATAATTTAACATATGATTACAATGTAACTAACATGTCAAAGTTATTATGCATTAAGTCTCATGGTCATCATAATTACAGGAGCTCAATCATCAGAAGAAAAGTTCAAAGCAGCGATAACCGAGCCTGTTGTTGCAAAAGTTGACGCAACATCATGATAATCTTTCCATGAGGTTGTCATCTTCAGAGATGGGTACAGCCAAGTTTTAACCGAATCCACAAACGAGTTTGGATCTAAGTTCAGAATGGCTTCCCAATCAACCTGAAAACCCTGTGGGATGCTTCCCGTGAACTCCATGTTGGCAGCAAGTAACAAGCCCAGCATAACGATAAATCCAACTGCAGCAGATCCCCTAGACAGTGGCATGAAGTTATACCTGAAAAACAGTCCAGTCAGATTAACAGAAATTATTTTCAAATGCTCAAAATCAGAAGATAAATAACCCATTTTGAAAAAAAATATACCAGTAATATGTCATCCTTAAAATTGCATCTCGCACGTTTTCAAGCAAGTCGAAATCAGTAGACCCGTAATTTTCACCACAGTAAGCATTGCAGATAGTCTGACGCCATAACATTTCCAAGATGAGTACAAGGTAAATATTATAATTCATCTAATAAGTTGAGCCATATATAAAACCATATTTCAGCTGAAACTTTGACAATAATAAAATCTGTTGGCTACCTTCTATTGAAAAAGGTCAACGAAATATTAATGATGATTGAATGATAAATATGGGGATGAGATCATTGGAAAGGATGTCAAAACATTACATCTACCACTGTCAGCTAATTAATACACTAAAAGTTGCTTGGTATGAGAAACATACTTCCCATGCCACTGCCATTTCTTCGTCAAAATCCTCCCATCTAGCAGGTGTACTAGGTGTTCTGATTGCAAAGTCGAAACCGTGCTCCCCCCTGAAAAACATGTTCAGTTTCCAATTAAATTCGAAGCGTGAAAACTAAAATTTTACAAGGTTTGTGTGTCAAGCTTACATTTTTACAACGGTTATCCTAGTACCTTCAAGCTGCTTCCTGAAAAAGCAAGAACATCCAAAAAGTAAATAAATGTCAAAGAAATTGTGTTTCACCGTTACCACTGTGAACACATACCCTTCAAATGCAGTACTGTTGCACCAGGTAGCCAACCAAAAATCCTCACCAACAACTCTGTAAAGATCAGAGCATGATTTTGCATGCATAATCTGCATACCAAACATTAAAGTGTTTCAGGAAAAGGTTAGACTACAAAGATATTGTTCTTCAAGCTATGTAATATTATAAACAGAAAAACAAGTAACATCAGCAAGTAAAGTTTGATATCATTCAAAAGAAAGAAAAAATAATCTAGAAGCATTTCTTTGTCAAAAATCTAACTGAGAAAAATGAAATCGTTGAGCATTAATTATATTTAAAAAAGGGATATCTTGTGGACCTGATTGAACGAGTTTCTACAAAAATCCTTCTAGGAGAAAAAGTAAGAAAAAAATAAGTTAACTTCTCTACAATCTAAGTAAAAAACCAGAGAAACTATATGAGAGTTTCTATAAATTAGCTCATGCAAGTGCTAATTTTAACTTATGGAGTAGCTAATTCAATTTTCCTTTACTTGTCTCTCCTATAATAAACTTCCGGAAAAGCTCGTCAATCAGCGCTATGTTCAGAAGCTAATTTAAAATACCAAAGTCAATTGATTAGAAATCACAGATTAAATGTTACACAGTCCATCTCAATTGATGCATAAGAAACATGGTCTATCATGTAACTAAGGAATTTCAATTTTCTAGGGTAGACATTCAGCCCATCTAATGATAAGGATGGTTTCTGTGTGATATAGTACTTTGATTGAGTGCATGAAGAAACCGGGTCTAATGAGAATTTAATACATAAAGAAGAAATTATGTCTATCCCACAAGTACAACTACAGTATACCACCCAGCCAAATAAGGGCATAAAGGGTTTACTGCTGACATCAACAAAACTAAACAACTTCTCCAAAGCTTAAGCAACGTTAAAGAAAAGTGGTACAACATATCTAAATCAACAACTGACCTCTTCTAATTTCCCATCTTCTGAAAGATGAATGATCTTATCTGTTTTGCTTCTGACAAATGTTCTCTCTTTCATTACAGCCTTTGCAATTTCTAATGTTCTGTAACATTAAAAACAACCATTTTCAAAGTTAACATACTACAACAACAACCAAGCCTTTTTCCCACGATGCGAAGTCAGTTACAAGTATCAACGATGTCATATTGTTCCTTTCAAATCCAGTCTACTAATATTAGAATAAATCAATAAAAAGGGGAAATAGGTTTCACCTTTCATAATTAGGGAAGTAACGGACAACTTTGGCTTGCCCAAGAATCATGGGTGTGTGAGAACCAAATCCGGCAGCAAACTCATCACTGCAGAGCAAAACAAAAAATCAAAATTCAACACAAGTCTTGAGTCCAACTCTGAAATAATAATCAGAAGAAAAACCAGGCACATTAACCAATTTTGTGATATGTAAAAATAAATAAGAAAAGAACTGGTGTATTTTAGACAAAACGTATACACACTGAAATGATAATCAAGTGCGTACACAGTTTCTCTGATCCTTGTTCTTCTCTATCCTCTCTATTCTGTCTTTTTTTTTTTTTTTTTTTTCTTTTAACCTTTTTTTTTTTTTTTTTTTTTTTTCCTTTCAACCTCTTTCTTCCTCTGTCTATTCTATTCCTTTCTCTTTCCACTTAAATTCTATATCATGGTGCTATTAGCTTGGTAACCAATAAAGGTAAAACTTTATCCAACCTAGATAATAAAGGAAAGTTTATACTTCATAATAAAAGAACATGACCTTTTCGATTGCAAAATTTATATGTAAAATCAATCTTAGCAAAGCAATCCACAAGAAATGAAAGTACTAAAATTTAAAAATAACATGAAGGCAGAATATACTTAGCCCATCTAGTTGCACTGAAAATTCATTTTCCTCCTTTCAACAGTAAAACTTAAGTAATTTAAGTTTTAAAGGTAAGGGCATTTCTATCCCTTTTTTATGGTCCTTAATGGAATAATAAAATGATCAAGTTTTTGTTGAAGTCAACAAAAGACATAAACTTAAGAGCAAACAAAAATTCCATGGCATCTAATCTATCTATCAAACTGTTAAAATAATATTTTATCTCTGTTGCTCAGCTTCTATAAAGCTATTTTTTTATGTATCTCAAAGGGTCATAGCTGTACCCTATTCTCTCTTTTTTTGTATATGTACTTTTATATATTTATGATACATACATTAGTGAAATACACTCTCACCTAGAATTTCGCTCAAAATCTTAAGTTGTTATCCGAGCATGAACGATCCCACTCTAGCCCAATCAAAGTTTGTATTCACCCACTGTGTTTCTGCACCAGAATCTGTCGTCGGCCACCTGCTGGCTACCATTGTTTCCAGTGTGGTCGTTGGTCCATTGTCAGCCCAAGTGTGCTCACACACTCCTCTGCACCGCTCCTTTTGGCTCGTGCAGTCCATGCACCAGCCATTTATCAGAACATCATCATTCCACAACTGCAGTACTTGCTGGAGGTTTCCCCATCTACTCCAGGTCCTACTTTTCTCTTCTATATATAGGTTAGTTGCGGGCCTCCCTTTTTCACCTCTGTCTAGGTCTCTTAATGGGTCCAAAAATTACTTCTAGAGGAATTGATCAAGTTTCTCTTTCTCCTTCATTGAATCTACATTCTGTTTTATTTATCCCTGATTGTTCTTCAATCTTATCTCTTCGAGCCAATTGATTAATTCCTTAAAATGCTTATTAACATGCAATGTTGTATCGTGTCATTTAGCAATGCCGTACAAGTAGAATGATTGGAGGGGAACATGATTCTCGGGACCTCTACTATCTTGAGATGTAGTCATTTGTATTGTCTGTTGTGGTTTTGTCTCCACAGTTACTTCATGGTCAATTGGGTCATCCAAGTTTGTCCAAATTGAAACTTTTGGTTGCACGCCTCAAAAAAATTGAAGTGTTAGATTGTGAATCATGTTAGTTAAGCAAACTGTCATCTATTCTCAAGGAAACTGAAAAAGGATGTAACTTGGTATTTCATTCACTCAAATATTAGGGGTCCAATTCTTATAACATCTTTTGGTTCAAGATATTTTATTATATTTATTGATGAATTTTCTTGATGCACTTAAGTATACTTGATGAAAGATAAATTTGAACTTTTGTTTCATTTTTCAGCGAAATCAAGAATCAATTTGGGAAGATAAATTAAATTTTTAGAAGTGATAATGTCAGAGAGTACTTCTCTAAAATTTTTTCCTTCCTATATTCAGAGGGCATCTTACATTAATCCACATGTCCTTCCAATCCAGATGGAATAGCAGGAGAAAAAAATAGACATTTAGAGGAAATTGCACACATCTGAATGCTTAATGCAGACATTCATGTACATCATGTAGTTCTAACTGCTTGTTTCCTAATAAGTATGACGTCATGTTCTACTCTTGAAAACAAAACTTTTATTTCATGTTCCTCTTTGGATGTACTTTGTTTTGTTCATGATGTTTCTACAACTCTTGATAAACTATCTACTAGAGCTATTAAATGTGTTTTCTGAGGGTACTCTTGTCTTTCCGAAGGATATAAACGTTATTCTCCAAAAAATAAAAGCTACTGCATGTCTACTAAAGTTACATTCTTTGAAAATATACCTTTCTCCTTATCTTTTGTACAAGATACTAATTCTAATGTTATTCTCCAAAAAATAAAAACTACATGTCTTCTAAAGTTACATTCTTTGAAAATATACCTTTCTCCTCATCTTTTATAGATACTACTTCTATACAACACTCATTCTCCCACAAATAGTCCAACAGAGGAGTCACTTGATTCATGTCCTTCACCTCAAACAATGCTACTATCGATGATATTCAAGCTCACTGCACTTAGGAAAGGTATTCGCTCTAGTCAAAACCCTCATCCTATTTACTACAACAATTTGAGCTATAATTATTTGTCCCCCTTTACATTTCTCCTTTGTTTCCTCTATATCTTTACTTACTTTTCTCAAAAATATTCATGAAATACTTGATCATCCTGGACGGTGACAACCATGATTGTTGAAGTGCAAATTCTTGAACACAATGGTACATGGGAGTTGGACCTAATGGTTAATTGTCCCTCTCAACATTTGCAAAAGTAATAAATGTTGTACTTGTCATGAAATTGGAACTATGTGTAATTGTCTACTCTTTTTTATAATTACTTGATATTTATGCAAATATTTTCCTTGATATTTGACACTGAAGAAAAGAAAATGTCATTTGGACATTGAATTCGTGATAATATCATACTTTCTCTATTGTAATTTTTCTTATAAAAGAAATAATTAAATATTTAGGACAATATGGAGACGAGTACAAATATACCTATTATCCAATGGGTATGGGGATGGACAAGGACGAGGTGAGTATAAATTTTTACTTCGAGGATGGGTATAGACAAACCTACACTCGCCCTATTGCCATCCCCAAGGCTTATAGTGAGATGAGAGGAGAATGAGTTCAAATACATTCACATTCGTTGGTGGGTCTTTTTTTCTTTTTTATGTTTTAAGCTTAATATAAAATATAACTCAATAGAACCAAAAACCAAAACATACCTTAACAAACACAAATTAAGTTAGGGTATTTTGGATTTTTCACATGTTTCACTTTGTAGGTGACAAACCTCCAAGGGTTCATGAGTCCTAAAGGTTTGAACAATATGTCTGAACTTTCCAAACCAAGCACGTGGAAATTTCTTGAGACCATAGAGAGAGCAACTTAGTTTACAAACCAAACTAGACTCCCCTCGAGCAACAAACTCAAAAGGTCAAAATACAGAAAGGTCAAAAGGTTCATGCAGACCTCTTCCTCAAGATCAAAATACAGAAAAATATTCTTAATGTCTAACCGATAAAGAGGTCAATGACAAATGGTTGCTATGGCAAGGAAAAGTCTAACAATAGTCATCTTGGCCACCAGAGTAAGTATCATTGTAGTTGAGCCCATAGATCTAAGTATATCATTTTGCTACCAATCAAGCTCTGAGGTGATCAACTTCACCATTAGGTCCAAGAGAATAGACTCAACAACAACCATTTGTCTTCTTTCCGGATGGAAAAGGAACTAACTCTCATGTACCATTATGTTCAAGGAACTGCATTTGAACAATCATGGCTTTTGGCCATCTAGATAATCAAGCGCATCTTTCGCATTTTTAGAAATGGTAATAGAAGATACAAAAGAGATACAAAAAAAAAGCAATAGGAAAGAGACAAATAATGATAACTTCGAAAATTGCAAATAGGATGAGAGTTGCGTGCAAAGTGAATACCTTTGTGAATGACAATAGACCAACTAGAATCCTCATTATCATGAGTCATAGTATGGAACAATTATGATGAAGGACTTGATGAAGATGACTCATCGTGTGGGATGGCCTACGTGAACTAGGCTAACGAGAGGAATTTGGATTATTGGGAGAAGTTGGACCAGTGCTTAAAATTGGATGCACAAAGGGTTCATCTAAAAACGTAGGCAAAACCTGTTGGACAGAGTTAACATATTATATGGAGGAAGAGAAGGAGTTTCTTGAAAAAAAAAATGTGACACTTGGAGACATGTAATACATTTTTAATGTCAGGAGAATAACATGGATACCCTTTTTGAATACTAAAATATCCTAAAAGACACATTTGATAGCTTGAGCTGAAAGTTTGTCCAAATCTAAAGACACATCATGGACAAAACACAACCAAAAACTCAAGGAGAAATGTTAAAGATGTTTATTTGGAAACACAATAAATTATAGAACTTTATTGTCCAAAGAAGAAGAGGACATTCTATTAATAAGATAACAAACATTAAGAATAACATCACCCCAATGATGGACAAGTAGATTGACACCAAGCAATAAGGCAAACAGTTTCAACGAAGTGTTTATTCTTTCTCTGTGCTATACCATTGAGGTGTATGAGGTGGACTGATGTAAAATACCATATGAATTTAAAAGAGTAGAAAAACCAGAAGAAAAGTATTTGGCATTATCACTCCTTAAGATCTTGATCACTTGGCCAAATTGGTTTTTAATTTTATTAAGGAAAGATTCAAAGAAATTCAAAAGTTTACACCTATCTTTCATTAAGTAAACCCAACTACAGCGAGAATATTCATCAATAAAAGTGACAAAATAACAAAACCCAAAGGATGTGACTCGACTTGGACCCCAATTGTCAAAATGAATTATAGAAAAGACAAAGTTGATCTTGTTTCAGTTCTTTATAGAGAAGACTGAACATGTTTTCCTAATTGACATGACTTACATTCTAAGATTTGGACTTTGCTAAGTTCAGGAATCATTCTTTTTTAATTTTGATATATTTGGATAACCCAAGCAATCATGCAAAACCTTAGGAGATGGAGATGCTAAACAAGACAATGACGGTCTCATACCAAGATAGTAGAGTTCTCTAGATTTGTGTCCTTCACCAATATGTCAACTTGTACCACACTCTTATAAAACAAAAGAATTTGCATAAAAGGTTATCGAACAATTTAAAGAGTTGGTTAATTGACTTAAGAAAATTAGGTTAAAAGGACAATAAGGAACAAGAAAATGCTATTAGGTTCAAGGAGGGAGAAAGGGAGATTTGACCAACTCCCTAAGAAGTAACTTTGGATTCATTGGCTAAAGTAATAACATGAGGAATTTTAGCATGAGAAATAGAAGCATCTGAATCAATTATCCATAAATTTTGACACTCCAATGTTTGAGAAATGCAAGCTTTTGACAAAAATAGAATGGGTGAAAGACTGTGCTTCGCTACCAGACTTTAACCTGAGATATTCCTAATATTCTTCATTAGTAAATTGTGATTCAACTTTATTATATTGAAAGATGTTTGTTGTCTTGTTAGAAACCACGTAAGGAGAAGCAATTATTTTGAGTGTGGCCAATTCTCCTACACAAGGAGCATTGAGGGCGTTTGCACCCGTTTTGGGTAAAGGAAGGCCTATTGAAAGAGTAATCCATCAATAATTAAAATTACAACCTAAAGGGTCCAAATTAACAACCAAATCAATAGGCCAGCACACTAATAACGATCCAATATTTAGCACCAACCCTAACAAACCAATAATTACCCACAACCAGCAACTTTAATCTCTCTCAAAATGAGTACTAGTAGCCAGAAATAACAACACTTCTACATACCACAAGTGCCGACTATAAAAATAGCAAACAGTGGCGGAGGAAGAGTATGAGAGAGAGAAGATGAAGCCCAAAAGACAAAGGAGAGAGAAACTGCAAGGAACCCTTGATGTCACACCAAATAGTACCGGAATGTAGAACCAAGGGCGGAAATGTGCTAAAAAGGCTCCAGCGAACGAATGGTGCTGGTCCAAAAGGATACCAACCACATGGCGGCACGTGAGACACAAGTGTCTAGGTCAACCAAGAAGAAGACGGTCTGTGGCGCTGTGTCTGACATAGTGTGAACATGCGACCACCGGGGTGGATCACGCTCCGCGAGGAGCACCAAACCCTGACTTCCGTGGACAAAACTGCAGCGGCAAACAACAGCAGACAACACCAGATGTTGACCAAACGATGTTTCCTTTGCCGGACAAAGACGGGAAGAGCAGGATCAACCCACTCTAATACTAAATTGAGAAAAATATGATAGATAGAGTATGAATTTGAGAGCTTGATTCCCCTCTTTAAGGTTCTCATATTTATAATGACATTGGAAGTTCAAATACAATAAATGAGAGGAAAGAGAAAAGAATAAGAAAGGTCACATCGAAAAACTAGGTCCAACACAAAGCACATAACAACTTTCCAATAAAGTCTATTTAATATGGCCTATTCTAACAATTTCACATTAACAGTATTAACTAAAGATTAGAGTGGGAGTTTGAATATATATAGAATTCTGGTAAACTTAGCTGACCACATAAGATGACAGTTCAGTCATTCCTCTAGAACTACAGGATTTTAAACATCAGCGGCAATTATATTAATGTGCTCTAATAAAATAGTTAGCACAAAGAAGGGATACCTTAGTTTGTTCACCCATACAACAGGGTCACAAGGCTCAGAAATCTGTCTCCACCTAACAGCTAATGAGTAAACATCATGCCATGACAATGTTCGGCTGGATGATCTTTCATCTATAATTCCATTTGAAGATGTTAACGAGGTACTGCTTGTACTACAACCAGCACCTCCTCTATTTTGACTGGTCATGTTTACTCTTTCTCTTCTCCTGGCCCTTTTCCCATTCTTTGAGTTCCCTTTATTTGAAGATTTCAATTCAGCACGCAGGGAACGCCAAGCTTTGGAGACCTTTTGAGCAATTTCAATAGCGGCAAGTCCAGCCATACGATGCTAACAATAAGGAAATATTAACACATGGATTTAGATATCATGTTATCAACGATAACGAGCAAAAAACCACAACCGTTCACTGGAAGCATGTCACTTTAAAGTGAGTATATGAAAATTATAAAGGAAAAATATATAACAGCTTACACATATCCATGATTTTAAACTAGTTGAAAGCTAATAAATTATATAATTCTATGAAAACTGCATGTTCTTTCTTTTCATAGAAAATTTCAAGAAAGGAAGATCGATTTGTTTAATTTTAGTTATAGTGTAAAATCAGAAAACTGAAATTCCTTAACCGTACCATTTTTTAATCTTATTCAATCATTATTATGCACTATTATTTCTGTCAGTAAATAAAATGAAATACAATCCCCTGTATTAGACACCTGGAAGTAAATGGAAAAATATAGCATGTTTCCTACATTTGCAATTTGATTCTACAATATGATATGAACAAGAATTATCAGAATTTTTGGATGCAACAAATCCTTTTCTAGGTCTCGGGGCAAAGTAAAGTATAAGTACACTATGGCACATGAAAAACTGTGAGAATTAAAGTGGACCCCAACAGCTAAGGTATTTATTGAAAAAGACAGGAAAATGACTAAAATCAATAAGCTACATGGAACAAGAAATAGCTTCTACCTGACGTCTATTAGGCAGAAATCCTGGACAATCATATTGGATTTTCATGCCAATGGAATCTGAAGCCAGTAGAAGAGCAGCCTTCTGCTTGGTAATAGTAAACTCTTGCTTTTTAAGCTTACCCTTTCTTAAAGACTCACGTAAAGGAGGTTGCCTGAAAACCTTTTCGCACACATTCTTTGGGTGCAATTTCTTGCACCAGTATTCCTGAACACAATAAAATTGAAGATAAAAATAACCATCGTAGAAATGGGAACCTCAACACATGCTTTATCGTGGCTAAGCACATTGTGGTTTAAAACCTAATTATTATTGTTGGTAATTTGCCTAATTGCAATCACCCCTTGCCCGCCTTAGAATCTCAAGGGTGGTAGTTTGGTCCCACATCAAGTAGATATGTGGCTTTAATATAGCTTATAAAGATTGGGCAGTCCTCACCTCAAATTAGTTTTGTAGGATTGAGTTAGATCTTGGACTCATTTTTAAATGGTATCAAAGTCTATCTTAAATCCATTATTAGGTCACCTGCATTTGCCACGCTAGCTGATAGCCTAGGTGTGAAGAAAAGTGTTGGAAAGCCGCCTTAATTGCAGCCATCCCTTGCCTGCTTTAATTACAACCTCAAGGGTGGTAGTCTAGTGTAACATCAACTAGAGAAATGATTTACGTAAGTTAATAAAGTTTGGTTGATCTGACTATAGTCACATAATTTGTTCAAATGAGTAGAAAAATGTAAATTTTTTTGTGTACCAATTCATGGTTCATTTACAAACTAGTATGTCCCAATACAACAATGGAAGGTGAACAATAGGAAAGACATTCACTTTGGCAGTGAAGAGTGTTATACAACAATGGAAGATTAAGAATGTAAGAATGGAAATGATTGTGAGCAGTAAGGCATTGTCGAACGTAAGGGAAAGCAGTGGCAAGGATAGGCAAACCAAAGGAAAGACGATAATGGAAGTTGAAAAGAAAGCTGAATTTTTTTTTTTTTCTGAAGTTGTAAACTTGTAGTTGGAGGATGGTGTTGTACAGTTGTGCACCATTTTTCTTGATATAGAAGTACAGTAAATAGTTGTAAAATGTTAAAGGCCAGCTTAAGAAACAATATCAATTATTAAAGGTCAACAGAATAAAATAGTATTAAATTATTAAAGGTTAGCAGCATAAAATAATAGTATTAATTATTAAAGGCCAACAAAATAAATATACAGTAATATCTACAATATAAGCAATTTATAATTTTTACCAAATGAAAAAAATATATATTCGTGGTAATATTTATTTACCGAAACAAAATGACTATGCATGGCTACCAATACTTTACAAGATCGCGCGCCGGACCCATACCATAGTGTATGGCAAATTGTGTAACTATGGTCCTGTCCTTAGATACAGGATTTTGAGATTGAGTTGGGCCCTAAGCTCAAATTCTAGGAGCTATACATCCTTTTAAACCAACACTAAAATGCCAATAGGCATGCTTGTGGAAAAACTTATATTTTCTTCTAGTCTTCCTGTTTTTCAGGTAAGTGGTCTACTCTACACACATGACCATAATCACTAATTCAAATGAGGAAATCCTAAAGTCATGTAAATCAATTAAGACGCCTTTGAAAAAAGAAAGATTAGAATACCAAGGAAAGTAGAATTGTTTTCATAAAATTTACCTTGAAAAGTGGATCAATATCCCCATCAATATCAAACCAGCAAAAATCACCATTAAATTTTGAGGCTGTGTACAGTGCAATCTCTTTCTGCAATACGAAAAAATAAACATTCAAGCACACCATAGAACTAGGTTCTTAATTAATGAATGAAACTTAATAATACCATGTTAATTTCCAGAGCCCCAACGCCATATGGAGCTGAATCAAGGATGGGCAAGTTCTACTAGTATGCCTCAACATTGATATAACAAAGTGACACAAGGAACTAAAGCAGACCTATTTCAAAACATGCCAACAGAAATCCACATGCATACTAGAATTTTTTATAATGTTAGGCTTATAATATCTCTCCTGCTCCCGTTTTTTGTGGTTATGTCTCCTGCTCTAGATGAATGTTTGTTATGACGTGTTAGTAGATCTTATAGCATAGAAGGAAAATTAGTTATGTTCCTTTTTTTCAGTAAAATAGGATTAAGAGGGAGAACAAAAAACAGATGAGTGACGATTAATAAAACAAACCTGATAAAAGGCAAGGCACTGGAGCACAAACTTGTCCATTGAGTCCAGTTCCAAATCCAACGCAGCATCATAATCCTTGACCTGAGACCATTGAAAAACGTTGTAGTGTGACAAACGAACAATGCACCCAAAAATTAAATTAAAAATTTCATACCGCCTCTTTGAATTGTCCAACAGCATGGTAGCAGGAAGCTCGTAAATACAGACATTCAACGTTGCTGCCATCAATGCTCAACCCCATTGTCAAATCTTTGATAGCCTTCCTGTCACATCCAAACCCAATTTAAATTCGAATCAATTAATAGAACAGAGTACCAAACTATAACATCTAGCACCAATAATTGGTGTGAAACATTGAAAGCGACTGACATGGACCTTAGGTGCCATTTCAAATCCAAATTCAACAAATTTGTATACTTTTACCAGTATACCCATTTTCAAATAATTCATATACAATTTATCACTCAAGCATCCTAGATTTGCAGACAATAATAGCAGTAGCTATTTTGGGAATCAGAATTTAGTAATAGGGATAATACAATTATATGATTTCAGTTTACAACTTTAGGAATACCAAAATCACCACAAATCTTCCTCAAAGTGCTTGTTCTCAAATACAAACCTAAATTTACAAAATATAGAAAATGAACCTCCCTATAAGATCTCATTTCAAGTATTAAAACTGTTATTAAAAACAAGAAGTAATCTAAGTTCCTGCATGATCCCTCCTTAGTTCCTAAAAGCAGTATTTCTACCATCCAAATATGTGTCCTTAACAGTCAGAGTGCGGCTATATCTTATACTAGCGTTCAGGGATGAAATCCTAAAGAGTCAAGAGAGTAAAAACAGCCTCTTTATATAAATATTCAACTTCTTCAATTGATCAGAAGCAAGTAAGGCAGCAGAAATACCTGTGTTCACCCATTGCATGGAATAGAAGGCCACGCAAATGATAAGCTCTTGCAAACCTAACACCAATATGTTAAAGCAAGCAGCCTCAGGTAAAGAGAATAGCCATAAAGTATATCAAGTGGAAAACCATAGAAAACAGTGCTGACACGAGTAAATACAGTTAATTCACAACAATTACCTCCCATCAATTTGTAGCATATTATTTAGACATTCCAGAGCTTTGGTTGGGATTGCTAAATCTTGATAGAACTGCACAAAAACCACACATTCAGAACAACACTACAATTAACATCATCCAACAGAATAGCTTAAAGCCAATAACTGGTAGCTAGGAAGAAAAGAGCATCATACTTAATAGCTATTTACCTATGGCTGCCAGATCTTTGATAAAGTTGTCAAATACATATTCAGACCAAAGCTAGTAGCCTATTACTGCTGATCTTTGATAAAACTGTCATATTTCATACCAACGTAGCATACAAAATCATCTAACAGAATACCTTTTAAGCCTATATATAAAAAAGCTATAAAAAAATTGTGGCCAACCAGATAAATAAGCCTATAATTGAATTAAAAAAATGTAGATAAGAACTGATCTGATATGAAATGGATACATCAAGCCAAGTTGAATAAGTAGATTGGATTAGAGGCAGACAAAAATAACATGGATAAAAGTAGTGAAGCCAGATATAACTACAGAGAACATACAGAATTCAAGCAACAACTAAACACATTTGAAGTATACATTCATTTCTTTAATATGATCAAACTATCAGTATGGGTATTGTTGAATAGACACCTGAGTCAGATGAGCCCATGCTTCAAGGAAATTTTTGTCAAGTTGAAGTGACTTGAGATGAGCTTCCTCAGCTTTCTTATATTCACCAATTGAAGATAATGCTAAACCCTATTAATTCAATTTGTTTAGTGAAAGACTGAATTGAAAAGACCTTCCATACAAGAGATCCAGAAAACAACGTCAAATCAATGAGGATTCAAGTATTAACACTTAAGGCCCACCAAGTATGTGTAGGCAGATGTATTGTCCTTATCTAGCTTCACGCAAGCTGAAAGGTCTTCAACAGCTGCATCAAACTCTTTAAATTTGAAATTAACAATTCCTGCATTGAAGATTATGTAAACATGCATTAATTACTCTAAAATTGAGGGTTCATTAGATTAATTCATCAATCGATTAGGTAGAATATATACAGAAGTTCCAACAATAGTTTTGGAAACAAAATATCTCCCTAGTTTTGTGTTATAATATCTTGATTTGTTAGCAATTTTCTAAATTATAGCCTACTTTTATGTTAAGTATTCATTCTCGGATAGCAACACGATGCACCAAGCCTAAAACCGCTAAAGTGGGATAGCAGGATGGACAGTGCTGTGAAGTCTATTAAACATTAAACAATAGACATAATTTATATCATACACAAATACTAGATAAATACACAATTTTTAAAGACAAGGTGCATTATATCTGAATTTTTTTATTTACTACTGTTATTAAATTTCTTTCGATAACTATATTATATGTTATACTTTATTTAGGACTTTTCAATCCATTAGTGAGAAAACTGCAAGTTGTCCCTAATTTATATCATACACAAATACTAGATTAATACACATTTTTTAAAGACAACATGTATTATATCTGAATTTTGTTATTACTATTATGCTACTGTTGTTTAATTTATTTCAATAACTATAGTATATGTTATACTTTATTTAGGACTCTTCAATCCTTTAGTGAGAATGCTGCAAGTTGACCATGAGAGGGCACATATGAAGTACATATTAACCCACTTTCAAGTTTTCGTTCATGAAATGCCTATCCACTTCAATGTTATTGGTTCAATCATGTTGAACCAGGCTGTGTGGAACGCCAATTGCTGATTTTTTTCATATTAAAGCTACATCGATTTGTCCCACTTAAATCTTCAAGTCTTCTAGAACAATTTTAAGCCTAAGTAATTTACGCACCCCTTTAGGCATAGCAAAAAGTTCAGCTTCAGCACCAAAACAGGTACAACACTCTTAATTTTACTTCTCCAAGTTACAAGATTTCCTCCCAGAAAATTGTAATACCCAGTAGTAGTCGATCTTTGGTCAACAATTGACCTTGCATAGTTGCCTTGCATGTAGGCTTCTTGTGCCATATTCCCATATTTTTTAACAAAAATCCTCTTCTTGGAGTCCCCTTTACAGTGGAACTCTGTGAGTAGCCACCAAATGTGTTTCTGCTGGGTTCTATGCACATTGACTAATTAGGCAACATATGGTCAGGTGGTATGAGCCTTCTTACAAGGTGTTGATAAAAGTTTTAGCCTTGGATCTATAGGGTTACACACAGGTTTACAGGCTGTCATGCTGTTTCCTTCAGCAAAACTGGTATAGTTCTTGTGGAAAATAAACATTCTTTTCCCAGGGTCCACCACTTCAGATTCTTTGGTCAAGCACCGAATCAGGATTTGTTGATCTCTCCTATCCCTAGTTAATATAATGTTATCCACGTACTCATGGATCCAGTAATGGAAATGCAAATATACCTTGTAATTCCAAATGTCGTTAACTCTTCAAATGCTTTTGAAGAAATGTAAACGTATGCTTGCACAAGATTTATTACGGGTTAAAACAACAGTCATGCCACAGAAACTAATCCAATTTCTCTGTCTGAACTTCTAGATATTACATGAGAGCAACATAGAGGCATAGCTAATTATTCAAGTCCTGCATAAATTACTTATCCAAATAAAAAATTAGTTTAAGACAAGCTACCTCTTTCATGTAGAATATCTGCTGTGTCAGGTTCAAATTCTAATGCCTTGGTCAAGTCTTCAATAGCCTGATATCATGAGAGGACGGAAACAGCAGTTGTCACATTTAAAGGGTCATACTTGTGCAAGGAATGGAAATGTACAGAATTGTAATATCTACACAATAACATCTATAATTTTTTTCATGCAACCTGGAAAGTACAAAATATTTGCAATATTTTCATGTCTGAGACTTTATATAATATCACATAAGATCTTATAGGTCATACATAGAGACTTCAATAACATTGAATCTTGAAATATTGAATAACACAGAATCCTAAATAACCGCATAGTTTATCTTTAGCAACAAAATGATCAAGTGTTGAGTATTAACTAAAAGCCTACAGCTTTAGATGGTAATGTTCAAATAGTATTAAGAACTGATAATTTCATAAATTATATAACAAGAGGGTTGCCCAATGCACAAGGCCCCAACCCTTGACAGATTCAACATGTTAGCCAGCTACTAAGTTCAAAGAAAGTGTTGCATTCTCACCTCAACAAACTCTCCCAAGGCTGCCCTGGCCTGACCTCTCCTTTTCCATGCCTCACCAGCCAATGGATTGAATTGTATAGCCTAATACATGTGAACTGCTTATTTAACGAAGAAATATCATATCTCTATATAAACCTGCTAGACAGCGTTTATTCCAGTACCTTTGTAAAATCAACTATAGCAGCATCAAGTTCCCTCTGGAATGCATATGCAGTACCTCTTCCTATTAGTGCCTCAGGATAAGCCGGGTCCTTTTTCAGTATCTGAATAAATGATAGGTGTGCACGGCTACAGTATGTTAATAATGGGAAAGAAAAAGAGAGAGAAAGATAGAAAAATCATGAAAAGATGAAACCAAGAGAATCACTAGTAAGGAAAAAGTTTCACCTGGTCAAAAATGGATATGGCATTACCATATTTTCCTTCATTAACCTGTAAAAGAACCGTAATATTGAAGCTTCATGTAACCAAATAAATACAACAGCACGGAAAATGTTACGTATTTTGCTTTATTCAGTTATAAGTATGAAAACAAACCTCGGCTATACCCCTTGAGAGTCGAAAATCTACACTAATGGAATTTGTATTTGAAATCCGAGCAACACAAAACTTCTTATTTTTCTTTGCTTCACCTTTTCTTTCATCAGAAAATATAAACTTGCTAATTGGGTTTCTAAAAATTTCAGTGACATTAACCGAGTCACCACTATTTGTAGATACTTTTTCACTTGATTCTGAAGCGTCGCTAGAGTCATTACATGATTCAGAATTGTAACTAAGTGTGTCAAGAACATCAGGGCTTCCATTCACTATGCCGTCAGATTTATTAGACTCTCTATCTTCATCATGTGATTCACTTTTTAAATCCAAACTATCAGCAGACTTCTGGCATATCTCAGATTTATCACTGGTAGCATTGTCGCATAATTCAGTCTTATTGCCCAGCGCATCTTGGATCTTAAAAGTTTCACTCAAGTTCCCATTAATCGGAGAACCTGATATGGTTTGCTGCATGGATGGCCTATGTGTTTCACTTTCACATAGTGCATTGTTTCCTTGTTTTGCTGTCGCTATAAGCTCTTCAAGTTCTAGCAGCTGTTTCAAGTCAGCAGACTGATGCAGAGCAAGTTCATAGCCCTGCTCCCACACCAATAGAGCATTTTCTTTCCTTCCCAACACAGACAGTGCAGAACCTAGATAATAGAATAAAATAGCCCTAAGTTAAAAAATATATAAGACATATTTGAGCATGAGAATATCTTACTCAAACCTTTACCATGAACTAAAACAATGACATGGTGCTAATCTATAAACAGCAGACCAAATCCACTATAAAACAATTCCAACATGATCATCATGCAACAACCAACCCCATTCATCACGGGAGACAAATTATCCTTTCTTACATCGATTTCAGTGTATAACCAATTATTAGACTAATCAGTTTATTTGGACACACGTCCAATACACACAAAATGTCGTCAATTTTCTTCAGTTACACAGAAATTGTACATTGTTGCTCTGTGCAATGCGCCAACACCCACAAAATTCAGTAATAATACCCACATGCAGTAATACACCAATAAATTTTCTTCAGTTACACAGAAGCTGTATAGTTTCGCTTCTGTGCGCATAACACTGAAAGATGACGTGCAACAAAGAGCACCCTATCCGTCTATCTAATTAATCACAAGAAATAGCATATCTAAAAAAGCCCGGGGGAACTAGTCAGAAAAAGTCAAAAAAGCGGCACAGTAAAATTCCACGTCGAAATACACAAGGAAAAGTTATCTAACAGGTAACGTTTTACTCAAACCTAACTAGTTCGAATACCAATTCCAAATATGAGGCAATTAGGATAGGTAAGAAGAGCATAAATTTAATTAAATAAAAAAACAGACGAAGTGGAAAAAACGAGATAGAGAGAGGGATCAAGTTTGAGAGGAAGATAAGAGAACCTTTGAGAATGTAAGCCTGAAGAAGCGTAGGGTCAAGCTGAAGCGCTCTATCGCAATCCTTAATCACGTGCTTGTGAAGCTCCAGTTTGCCGTAACAGAAGGCCCGGTTGCTGAAAGCGAGAATCGGAACAAGATCGGGCGTCAGAAACAGACATATATACATGCAAAGCGAGCATTGAGAAAAATGATGAATGAATGAGATAAAAAGGGAATCGAAACAGGAACCATAGGTCTTGGACTGCGGCGGAGTGAGAAATGAGGGAATCGAGGATTCGAATGGCCTTGGACCAGTCCTTGGAGGCGCAGAGCCTGGCCAAGTCCACGCGCTCGGAGGAGGAAACAGGAGGAACCATGGTGGATAGGGAGCGTGAGGTGCACGGATCAGTGGTGCGAAGTTTGAAGAGGAAATTGGGGCTGGAAATGCAGTGAGGAAAATGGAGAAGGTGATGGTTGAAGAAGGAAGAGTGCAGACCTTGAGAAATTGGGTTGATTGAGAGGAAGAAGGCGAGTCCTTAAAGAGTAACGGTGCTTCGAATGAACGACCCCTCACGTGCACCGCACAACGCGTGAATTGTACCTCTGCCGAAGCTTTTCTGTTCAGTGTTCTTCCGCAGCCTGCCCCATATTTATTTTAGCCATAATAATAATATATGCTTATATCCTAATATAATTCTTTTTACACATTTTACCTTTTAATACATCTTTTAATATATGTAAAATTATTATATTTTTTATCTATTTGATTATCTTCCAAATCATCAAGTGATTCGTTTCTACTCTCTACATTTCATTTGTTTGTTTTAGCTATCCAAAATGTCTACTCCCTTAAATTTAATTTGATGATGGATTCAAATTCTTTTAACTATCTTAAGTAATATCTCAAATTTAAATAAAAAACATAAAAATAAACAAGTCATATAAATAAATATGTATTTAACAGATATATTAACTTTAAAATTAATATACACATTAATTTGTAAAATAACAAAAAATAATATAATAATTAAATTTTAACCAATTAAAAAAACTAACATCATAAAAATATCCATTATGTCACGTCATATATATATATATATATATATATATATAATATCTCAATATGTTCACACTCAAATGATTAATTATTACTTTTTAAAAAATTCAATAAACTTCAAACATCGAGCAAGTCATCTTATCAATATTTGAGTGAGCATATTAGTTTTTCAATGTCAGAACATCATTCATGATCTCACATATTTCAAAACTTCACACATTAATTTTACATATCAATACCTCTAATTACTTAAGTTTCATTCCTGGAATAACATTGACTTCTCTCCTTCAGGTTCAAATGCTTGTGGGACTTGTTTTGTTGCTTGATCATCCATATTGGTGATTAAGTGACATTAAGTGTTATGATGACTGGCCATCTAAGATAAAAATTTGTTGTGTTCTAGAAAATTTTCTTATAAAAACATTAATTATAACATAATCTGGTAGATACATGTATAATAATAAAAGTTTTATGTCAAAATATAAGATTATTTACATATTTAATATCTCTTAAAAATATTAAAACTAAGTTGTTCATAAATTAATATTTTAGATAAAATCTCCTCAAAATTCTCCAAACAATTTTTATCCAACATATTCATCCTCTACTTATACCACATGTACACATGAAAGAAAGGCACGTAAACGAAGAGTAAAGTCTTTATAAAATTTAAATATCAATTTTAATAAACTTAAGAGACAATAAGGACCCAAGATTTGACCTACTATTATAAAACTCAATCTCACTCTATCAAATATTGGGATCCATATCCACTATAGAAACCGAAACCAAAAGTTAATTGAATAAGTGATTAGGTAGTTAAGTATTTTTCGTTAAAAATATTGATACAATTATAATAATTTTTCTCAAAAATATCAGTTATATTTCATCTCACAAATATATATATATATATATATATATATATATATATATATATATATATATATATACTTAATACCTAACTTTAGACGAGATTGAGTATGTATTAGATAGTCTCAAGTTTTGCCTAATATTGTAATCTAAGATGTTATTTTGAATTATCTAAATATCTACCTACTTGAACAATACTTCCTTAAACCCCATCATGTTACATGCCTTGCATCCTCTGATATGCCAAATTATGACTACTCAAACACATACACTAATGCATAACATGATATCAATTTATTGGAAAATAACCTCATTTCTCTTAATTCAACTTACACCCTTTGACATGTTCAAGGATCAAATAATGTAATAACTATTAAAATACATTATATTTTGTCTTAACTAATAATTTATACAAACAATCCAAATAAATATAAAAAATATTTAGAAAAGTACAAAAGAATAATAAAACATATATGTAACTTTCTTTTATCCAGATTTATTAAATTATAAAAAATATTTAATTTTACTTTATTTTATATATATATATATATATATATATACGATTAGGAAAGGATAAAGTTTAAAATAATACAAAATATAAAATAATAATTAAAATAAGAACTTTAAACAAATAATTAAATGTGAAATAGTATGCAATAAGAAAACAAAGAAAATAATACAAGTATAAATAAATTACAAATATATATTACATTATTAATAAACAATAAGAACATAAAATAATAAAATGATTGAAACTAAATTAAATAAATTATAAAAACCTAAATGAATAGAGTACAAAAGGTGAATAAAACATAGAATCAATACCTAACTCGATGTAAATTAAATGATAAAAGTATAAATGGGTAGAGATTATGGACAAGTAAGTGAAAATAAATTAAATGACTCCAACACATATTAATAAAGAGATAAGCACGAATTTTGAAATAAATAAAATGACATAAATATAAATTAATAAAAAATAAATTACATAATTAGAAATTAAAAAAGACAAAAATAGACTAAATTGTAAAAATAAGATAAATAAATTAATTAATAAAAAAATAAAAAAAGAGATTAATGTATTACTATAATAAATTGCATAAAAATAAATAAAGTAAAACAATATTTGATTCAAAATAAATAAAAAGATAACAAAACCTGCACAAGTTATTAAGATTTAAAAAATAAAGTTTAATATCATCTCCCTTATCTTCTTATTGGATCAAATATTTACTATTATACTAAAAATTAATAGGTAATAAAATGTAACACTTTTCACTTAAGAATTTAGTTATTCAAAATCATTATTGGATTATAATTTATTATGGAAAAAATTAAAAATACCTATAACAATCACTCTCAACAATTACTTATTTAAAATAGAACTTATAACTTTAACTCTAATACCAACATTAGATTTCTAAAATCCCTTACTTCATTCTTATCCTCTCACGTATGTTATCTCTCCTTCATTTTTTTTTTTTTCTAGCCTTCTCTTTAACCTTATTTACAAGCCAACTTATTTTATTTTATTTTTATGCTAAGATTACATATATTAAATGAAACCTTATCCCCTTTTATCTTATTTCTTCTTATTCAAATATTGTTTTAACTAGATATTTTTAATAATTAATTTTTTTAATTAATTTTTTAAATTTGTTTCTTCTTCTTATTATTATTATTTTCATTTTATTTTATCATAATGCTTATTTGAAACTACTATATTTTTTTATGATATTTAGACTTCATATAGACAGAATACATATTTTTAAAATATGAATTTAATTATAAGAGTTAAAATGTAATATTATATTAAGCTTATATTTAAATTAAAGAGAAAATAAATAATAGAATTATTTAAAAAAAATGGATGTTAGAATACTTTATAACTTGAATGCTATTAGTTAAAAATAAACATTTCATAACATCATACAAATTATTCTTACAATATCTATATTACATATTAAATACTCTCAGAATATCAATTTTGTTGCAAAAAATAAAATATCGTCCAATAATTTTACTCAACAACTATATTCAAATGGTGAAATAGTTATGACAATTAACTCCCCTTAGTTTGTGGTAGCTTGTCCAATAGAAAAATATTCTCCATATACTTCCTAAACTTTCAAACAAGATCTATGACAATTCAATGTATTAAACCCTACACCAATAAACAATGATTCACTAACAAAAAAAAAAAAAAAAAA
>Ga0209489_102596_pt1 | contig 36419 bp, 25 predicted proteins | sample SiratrowhiteBW_FD_187527 | JGI IMG/M metagenome (GOLD analysis project Ga0209489, IMG submission 187527) | Root nodule microbial communities of legume samples collected from California, USA - Siratro white BW (SPAdes) (version 2) | ecosystem: Host-associated > Plants > Roots > Nodule | place... | reverse complement strand
TTTTTTTTTTTCATTTTTACATTTATTGAAAGCAACCTAAATAACACAACAATAAAAATAAATACTTAAACCTTTTTTTTTAATTTATTTTAATATTATTAGTATTTTGAAATATATATTTATTTTCATTCTTTTTTCTACTTTTTGAAAAATAAACAAATTATCTAATTACTATTTTAGAATATTAACCAAATGGAGCCTGCTACTTTTTGAAAAATAAACAAATTATCTAATTACTATTTTAGAATATTAACCAAATGGAGCCTGTAAAATAAACAGGATGGGCATAAAAATTCAAAAAGAACATGCATCAATTATTAGACAATCAGCATTTAATTGAAAATCATCAACATTTAATCACTATTAAGCAGAAAATCGTTTGCAATTAATCAGAGATCAACTATTCAAATTTCTAGCCTTTCTAAATTCTTTTTTTTTTAAATTTATTTTCAATTAATTTTCGTATCATTAATGGGCATCAGAAAAGGCAAGAAAAGAGAGGATGCGACATGACAACACTTTAATGACAATTTTATTTTTATTATTATTATTTCTTTTAACAAATTTTTAATAGACTGATTTTCTTTACTTTTTTCCTTTTTTACGAATTTTATTTTAACTTTATTCATAAAATAGAATAGAACCAAAACTCTTTTTTTATTTAAATAATAACACACATTTTTATTTTTATTTTATATTTTGAAATAATTTTATTTGCCCGGACGAAATTGGGTGTTGACAGATGTTAGTCAGATTTATAAATCCATCTCAAAGAAATAGTTAATATTTTGTTCTAGAGAAAAAAACTAAACGAATATACTTAAGGTACATTATTTCTATTTAAGTACATCCTTAACTATCATTGTGAATTATAAACTTTATTGGAGTTGATAAATGTCATTTGAATTATTTTAAATGTATAAGTTAATAAAAACTATTTAATAATTTATTGTAAAAGAAAATAACATGATAAGTAAAATAAAAAAAAAGTTTATTGTTTAAGATAGGATTTAAACATAGAGCTCTTGACTAGTAAAAAAATCGTGAATCTTGAGCATCAAAAGCAAACTAAATAAAATTCATAAACCAGAATCTGTTTGATGGTGATACATATAATTGGGAATCATATTCTATGGGTAATTTTTGACATTAAAGAGCAAAAAGACTTGTAATATATCCTTACATTAAGACAACAAAATAACCAACAACTATAACTTCTAATCCCAAAACATCATAATATAAAAAATATCAGCTTTATTTTTTGGTGTATAAAAAAATTCTTTTTATGTAACTATTCATTTTTATATAGCTTCATATTGATATGAATCAAGTCATGAAGTTTCACCAAACAAATAATCTTTCACCATCTGAGGTATATTAAAGGATAAAAAATATCATGTATTAACTCAAAACAAGATCACGGTCTAATATATCAGAAAACAAACAAAACGTACAGACAATTATCAATTATCAAATTATAATCAGATAACAAGTAACGTTAATTAAATATTATATTTGATAAAAGAAAAAATACTTCAATGATTTCGGTCCACCATGATATGAATTTTACTCTTTGCATTATTTTAAATAACTTAATCAAACGAAACAATAACTCAGTATTCTGTTTAAAATATTGAAGCCTTGGTGTTGCTAGCAACCTTGCCACCACCGCAACACTGCCAGGCTTGTCACCACCTTTCGCGTCCTTGCCACCAAACTGTGTCAACCACTAAATTCTCCTTCGTCTCAATAATGTGCCACTACTCTCCGTGTCCTGGGCTCTTATTGAAGGAGATGACATTTGTCAACTTCAAGGAACAGCTACCATGTGCCAATAACACCGCCATGCACCTCCAAGATTTCAAACCACCACGTCCCACTATACACCTCCAAGATTCCAAACCACCACCTCCTACCATACACCTTTTGTAATTCCTCCCAATAAGATGATGTGGCTAGCATCTATATGTACTATTGTATGTTGTCAGCACTCTACCTGTCTACTTTAACAACTCTTAGAGGCAAGCCACAAAGGAAACCAATGCCATTATGAGGCTTAATGTGATGAGAACCATTAAGAGTCAACCGTTGTTGCCATTGCCTATAGGTTATATATGAAAGGTTCGAGGAGTGATGAGAAGAATGTGTTTATCTTTGACTTCAGAGGTGGAACCTGCAATGTGTAAAAGACATTTTCGAAGTAAACGCCAATGCTAGAGGTCTTTTCAACTGGGGGATGCAATTGGAAGTGCATATCCTATATTGATTATTGTAGAGGATATTAAACAGGAAGCTATAGAAACTTTTAAGGTGAACATACTTAGAGGATCATTGAAGATTGTAGTGTTTAAGGCCTGGGGTTCGGTGAACAGAAGTGCCAATACCTTGGAGATTACAATAAGAGAATATGTTGGTTTTATTTTCGACAAAGCTAGGAAAGATGGTTCATATGGGATTACCATACACATCGGAAAATTGGCAGCAACAAGGTGATGGTTTGGGACGGAGAAATGGACAGAGAGTTGTCCATGGTAAGCACTTTCAGGACTGGTATCTATATTTGCTAGATCAACTATTCCAGTTGTTGTAGGAAGAGAAGGAAGAGAAGGAGATACCAATGTCAAGGTCAGGTTCAAAAAAGTTCCGCAAGCAAAACATCTTCGCAAGCAAGTCCGCTGTTAAAAGTCATATCAATACATATTTTCTTGGTACCAATCATGAAGTCTTTATTTTCTTTCTCCTGGAAGATTCCCTCTTTATTAGCTTACTGCAATCTCGTCCCTATTGCTACTATACCTATTCGACCGATAACACATGAAACATGTGACTCTAACTACGCGGACTTTGTTGTGTGTAAGCAAAATATTGAAGGGTGCCCTAATCTTGTGTTAGAAGAAATGGATGATTATTCGCAAGTCATGTCGTATGATGTCTGTTGTTCTGAACCTGTTGTTTTGTCGTGTGCATTCTTTGTGTTAGAAGAAAGCAATAACAAGCATGGCAAACACAAAGGTTAAGAATACCAAACATTACACGGAAGGGCTTTTGAATAATTATCCACTTCTTTTAACACAAAACTGGGGCACCTTTCATTATTTGCTTTACACACCAGTCACATGCTTCATGTGTTATTTGTCGAATATGTACGACAACAATAGGGATAGGATTGGCATAAGCTAATAAAGCAGGAATCCTCCAGGATAAAGAGTAAAAGGACTTCATGATCGGTGCTAGGAAAATATGTATTGATGTAGCTTTTAACAACGTACTTACTCGCGAAGATATGTTTCTTGCAGAACTTTTTTGAATCTGACCCTGACTCTAGTATATCCTTCTCTTCCTTCTCTTTTTACAGCAACTAGATTAGTTGATATAGCAAATACAAATACCAGTCCTAAAAGTGCTTAACGTTAGGGACAACTCTCTATCCAGTTCTCCGTCCCCAAACAATAATGGTGGAGAAAGAGAGCGATGGTAGCCCGCAACTCTAGAGCTGAACACAAGAGTCGGAAAGCCAAAAGATAGGCCCAACTATTCAGATGGAGTTACGAGGGAGCCACGTTAAGAGCTTTCAACACCCCCATTGTGAACTCGTCCAAGGGAAGCCGAACGCATTCATCTCGTACTACTTGTATTTATATAAAAAAAGAAATGTACATTAGAAGACCCCCGACCATGATACACAAGATCATCTTAACTTCATGTACATGACGTCCTGAATTTGGAGCTAGCCTTCTTGCCTTCAAGATCCACCCAATCCTCATCGGGAGGGGTGACTTCGTCGACACCCACATCGTTATTACTTACAAAAGAAACTCTACATCACTAACCTCATCCTCAACCCCAACTAACTCGTTATTAGATCTAGTGGACGACTCTCTATCAAAGAACCGTCAATAGAATTGGCCTCTCGTTTTGCGAAGCTGGTCCGCTTGGTGAATGAGACCGATCCTCGCAGAGATTATTATTATTATTATTACTATTATTATTAATAACAATATTAGAATTAATATTATTTTATTATTATTATTATAATTATTATTATTACTTTTATTTTTATTTTACAATTAATATTATTGATATCATCATTGTTAATATTATTATTGTTATGTTTAGAATTATTATTATTATTATTAGAAGTAACTGGATTCAAATGAGCAACACATGGATAGTTAAGGAATTGACTCACCACACCAACTGCAAAAGAAATATCAGGACGAGTAACAGTAAGGTTGTTAAATTTTGCAACTAATCTTCTACACTTCTTTAGATCTGAGAGGGGCTCCCCTTGACTAGGTAGAAGTTTGGCATTAGAGTCCATGGGTGTGTCAACAGATTTAGAATTCATTAACCCAATTTTTTCTAAAAGATTCAATGCATACTTTCTTTGCGAGATAACAATACCATTATTCGATTGTGCTACCTTAATCCCCAAGAAATATCTAAGTTTACCAAGATCTTTGGTCTGAAAATGGTGACAAATATGCTGTGTAAGTTGAGAAATGTCATGGTGAACACTACCTTTAAGAACAATGTCATCAACATATAAAACTAGATAGATACACTGAGCATTCGAATGGCGATGAAAAACTCAATGATTAAGGTTGAGTCATGCTTAAATTTCACTTCTTGATATAGTATCAGAGCCTATCCTAGCATGACTGTTGGACCACCCGCTATCGGGCCACTATCAGACCACACTTAAACAATATAGTCCCACGCACGAGTTGAATAGTCTCGGCATGAGGGGGTGTGTTGGAGATCCCACATTGACTAGAGATGAGGCCTTTCAATAGTTTACAAATAGGAGTAAACCTCACTTTACAAGTTGGTTTTGTGAAGTTGAGTTAGGCTTAAAGTTCACTTTTGATCGTTATTGATGGATTAATCTGTCTATATAATGGTAGCAAATATATTGACATATTTAATCTATTACTAAATTGACGATTAAGTAATCAACATATCTATAGATAATTTCACAGTTTTTTTTTTGTCTGTGATTATTAACGAAGTTGATCTGTTATTAAACTTAACCTTACAAAGTCTGAGTATACCTAACACATAATTCATCCAATTTTCTCCATAAGTATTAATTAAATATTAATTTAAAATTTATATAAAGATATTTTTAAAATTTTATATTAACTCCACCTAATTTTTTTAAGTACTTTTGTTAATAATTATATATATATTAAATTTTATAATTTGGTTTTCAATTCTTATTGAATTAAATAATATAGTAATTAAAGAAATTAAAAGAAGAATGATAAGACAAAATATAATAAAAAAAATCCAAATCCAAAAATTTTTAGAAAAAGGAATTGAAATTAAAGATAATATGTTTTAATGAAGTGAAGTGAAAATAAATGAATGTAGTCATAAAAAACTGTCATTTTACATGATAGAATTTTAAACTCAACAATAATATGAAAGAAAATAGAAGATTAGAGAGAAAAATTTCGAAGTGAACAACTTTCAACAAAAAAAAAAACCTTTGAACTCAAAAAAAAGAAAAAAAAAACATAAAATGAGTGATAGAGAAAAGGTAGAAGATGAACCTAGCAAGTTAGCTGATGAGATTATTCATCATATTTTTTTACTCTAAATGCAAAATCTATGGTTCAAATAATTATATTGAGTAAGCCATGGATGTATATTTAGATTTTTCCTATTACTGATTAACTTGCATGACTGATCATTTAAATATTTTTTACTTTTCTTATAGAATCTTCCACCAATATTTTCAAACTTAGCTTGAGATGTATAACAACATTGATGATGTCGTTTGGTAGACTCCATCTGACCATGTTATATTGAAATAAATTTAATATAACCATCCTGAGAAAACATAAGTATGAAATAAATTAAAAATTAAAAGTGAGTATTTAACAGTTACACAGTTACGTAAAGATGTATCTTTACCGTCATCAATATCATATTATCTTTCTAGCATATAACATAAATTATGTAAACTCGACCATACAAAGTATGAGCTTTTTATAAGTATATAACTCATTCAAATATTTTTACTTTCAATGTGACATGTAATCAATGTTATATATTTGACATGTAATCAATGTTATATATATGAAATTTTGTTTGGTTATTGAAAATAATCAAATCATCCTTCTAATTCTACAAATAGTACTAAGATGTAGTTGATAGTAAGACGTGAAATAATATTTAAAAGAATAATTTTAATTGTTTGAGATGTATGTATATGTACTTTGTATTTTAATAATTTTAAAAACTTATAATTTGAATGAATGGTATATTATATATATATATATATATATATATATATATATATATATATTTATATATATATATATATATATATATATATATATATATATATATAATATAATATAATATAATATGTAGGTATGATTAGTTTAATATATTAACTGAAAGTTTTTTTATATAAATAAATATATATTTTGGGTAGTTCAACAAATTACATCCTAATATTATAAAAAAAAATTGACAATTATGCATCCTGCTGAATAACCGTTATTATTTTTCTGGGCCAGATAACTATGCAAATAATCTTCAAAACATTCTTATTCCATAGCCCATGTTAGACCATGACATATCTTAGATCAATCTTTCCAAATCTTCAATTTTAAAATACAACCTTTAATGAAATGTTCCTATACTAATATTAGAATCATACATGTTTTAATACTTCCCAGTTTTCAGTTCTTTCATCCATAATACAACTGCTCCCATAACTATCACTACCTTTCGAAAACATGGCATGCTCCAAATGGATATTGGGATGCACCTGCATGATGGTATCAAAAATGGAGGCAAACTATTCATTGTTTTTTGTCAATTATTTTCTTCAAGTTTTCTTGTTAAAGGAAAACAACTGCTAAGCAAAATAATTGTTAGAAAATTGAGAGAATTTTATTGAATTGAAAAATAGAGATGCACTTTCTCTAATTCCTATTGGCTTAGTAGATGTTTTCAAAAACTGGAAAAGAAACTAACTCACGTTTACATTACCTAATTTGGGTGACTCAATGAAAATAAGCTAACCTCCATCTACATATTCTTAATAAATAGGAAACCATGAACACTAAATGAAATTCAGAAAAATAAATTAAGTAATTATATTATTCCCATCCTTAAACTAGAAGCTAATATCATCTAGTTTACTACTGAAACATCAACTATTCCTAGCATACGTAGTAACTTCAAAAATTATTCTAACTTGAGAGACTTTATTATTATGTTTGCAATCTGATCTTGAGAATTACAGTAACTCAACTAAAAACCAATGTTCTTGATATCCCAACCTCATTACAACCTTTAGAAGACCTTCAGATCCATGTTGATTGTGTATTTGTGATTTGACTAAAAATGAAAGGCAACCTTGATTTGCTCAGAGTTAGTGGAAGTTGAGAGAAACATTATCCGGTGAGAAATTAAGAGAGAAGTTCCTCAAGTAAATTATCATGTCTTTGTTTGAGTTGTTTTTCTTGTAGATTGATTGTGTCTTTTCCTGCTTTAATTAAACTTGGAATCACTGCACTTTCCTCTGTTGAATTCTTGTTTTGAATATGAAAGTTATTATGGCGATTGAACTACGAGTCTGATTTGTGAGCAACCACTACATTTGCTTTAGGAAAAACCTTTATTTTGTGGATCCAATTACTTTGCTTGAGGAAAAGCAATATTCTAGGTTCGGGGGAGTTGATAACTGCTAATTTTAAGTGTTTTGTACATGAGAAAACTTGGGTACTTTTGGTTTTAATTGTTCTTTAAGATAGTAATTACCCCTAATTTGAGAGTTTTTGGATTCAAATATAGGTTTTGAGTCCTGAGTTAAAGAAAATCATTTATCACAATTCTTGTGTAAATTTCAGGAATAAATAATGAAGAAAATGAAAGATGCATGAAGAAAAGAACTAAAATGACTCGCCTGTGTGAGAATGATCCATAAAGAAGATGCAGAGGCTGGCTCGCCCAAGCATCAAGGAGCTCACCCAGGCGAGGAAGATCTCGCATAGGCGAGAAACAGCTCGCCTGGGAGAGAATGGTCCAGAGAGTATTCAAAATTTCACTAAAGGCCTCGCCTGAGCGAGGCGGTCTCGCCTGGGCCAGAAGTCACTTACCCTAGGTCCAAAAACGAGTTTAAAAGCGCAATTTTAGGTTTTCTAGAGGGAGAAAAAAGAGGGGGAATGAAGGCAGATGGTAGGGACGAAAGCAAAGCACAAATTCTCTTCTTTTCTGGCAATCTTCCTTTCCTTGGTTTGTAATGGCTACTATGGGTAGCTAATTCTTCATCTTTGGGATTGAATGTAATCTTTTCAAACTCATTTGTAATTTGGGATCTATACATATAATATTAAGTTTCTATTCACATTTGGTATTTTTCTCTTGTGCTTAATGCTAGATTTTATCTGATCAATAGAGTCTTAATCTTGATTCTTGAATTTGATTGGAAAGCAATTTAAAATTTCTGACCTATATGAGAATATGCAATATTTTGGGGTTCTAGGAATAGGTTTCAAGATATTGAATGCTCGTAACATCTTTTCTTAATGTTGGGTAATTTGCTAAATAGCCAAGGAATCTGTATTTAAGAAATTTCCCTATGAATCTCATGTTTGAGGAATCAATATGATTGACATTTATTTGTGGATCAATTTTGAATAGTTATAAACATTGTATGTCATGATTTACCAAAATATGAATGAGTGAGATAGATAAAGTTCAATCCCAGAGTTTTTCCCAAATATTTTAAATCGTTCTTATTGTTCGCTAGTTTATTTTATAATCTGTATGTAATAGCCTAGATATAAATCCATATGTAATTTCATATGTAATGTTGATTTTTAATATGGATTATATTACATACGAATTTTCATACGGATTAAATCCGTATGAAATATCCTACATGCAAATTCGTATGTAAGGTTGATTTTATATAGAAATTTGAATTCGTAGATAATTTTGTATGTAATGCTGATTTCACATACAAATACAAATTTGTAGATAAAATTCCATATGTAATACAAGTTTTACATACGGATTTTTATCCGTAGATAATTGAAGTTTTTTTTTAGTGAATCTCATAAGAAAAATATTGATGTAGTGTATGAATAATGTAAATAACAATATAATTGCAAGTTTTGATTATTTAGGTTAAATTTATACAGAACATTAAAAGAAAAAGAGACAAATAAGTTTAGAAGGTTAGGAATTCACTAAGTTTTATCCTTCTTACTTTAAAAAATATATTAGAATATTAATCTTTTTTTTCCCAAGATTAATAAAATAAATAGGAGTACTTTAAAGATGTTTCAAATCTATTACAATAAGAAAATGAAAATCCAATCCTATTCCTATTATAACAGGAAAACTAGATCAAAAGCCAAATAAAACACAAATGACCTTTGGTCACCCATAGGATCCAAACACATCGAACACATGATAATAAAGAATCCTACCTCTACAAAACAAAAATCATTGATACAATAGCATAATGCATACAATAGTTACAGTAACAACTCCTTCCACGAAATAACATTATAAAGTATAGCCAGTAATTTCAATCTTTCACCAACAGTAATGATATATTATGCTTCTTAGATTCTGATACATAGATCAAGCACAAACATGACAAGTGTTCCAAATCAGATCTTCAACTTAATTATGAATTTTTTTTTTTGTTTTTTTTTTTTTTTTTTTTGTTTTTTTTTTTTTTTTTTGTATAGTGTATGACTATACAGTACTAACTCTACCTTCCCACCCACTGATAGAATAAATTTTTTAAATGATAAATTCAGCCATCATATTAAATTATTGAGAGTCAGAATTTAGTAGAAGAGTCACATACCTGTATCTATGGATGACAATTAATTACTTGATAGGGTTATGATCTTCCTCAATCAAAATCTTCGTTATTCCTCTTGCTGGACTTGAGAGTGACTCTTTTGATGGCGTAAGAGACCACAAAGTTTTTGATTTTGATATATTCCATAACCCCCAATTTTCCTTTTTAAATTCTCCATTAAACCAACAACTCGAGAAATTCGGGAGTGATATTTAAATTATTTAATTTTTCATTAAAACTATGTTAATTTCGAACGTTAAGGAGATCAATAGCTAATATGATTATACATATATATATATATGTGTGTGTGTGTGTGTGTGTATGTATATATATGTAGCCCACAATTAAAGGAAATATAATTTCCTAGCAATCTTCCACTTGGGCTATATATATTGTCCTGTAAAAATCATATCACAAAATAAATAAACTATAAGTGTAGACTCTATATGTTATTTGTCCTTAACTACTTAAACAATCCGGTCCATCTCATATACCAATAATGAAATTACCATGACTTTCATCACATTAAATTCGCAACTGAACCACGATGATTACCATACTGATATACTCAATGACATAGATCAAGTTTGAATGAGTAACATGGAAATCACATGAAATTTGATCTCACACATGTCTATTTCCAACTGGTCCAACTTTAAAATCTTCATTAAGATCTATCCAAAATTTGCAATATTAACATTGCAAACAACATAATGTAAATCGCTATCTTTTGTTCTTCAAAAAATTAAATAATATAATGTCTGACTTAAAACATATAAAGTATACATAATAATCCCACTAAACCAAGTTATCATCAACAGTGATACCCATATGAGCAATATGCTGATGCAAGACTTTAGGGATCAATCATTTGGTTAATGGGTCTGATAGCACTATTGAGCTCTTGTTGTTGTTGGAGTAAAGCACTACTGAATTATTGTCACAATAAATGGCTTTTCAATGCCATCTACCATATAAAGTCCAGTGACAACGTTTTGCAACTATATGCCATGGTTAGATGCCTCATAGGAAGCGACAAACTTTGTTGCCATTGTTGAAGAAGTCACAAGAGTTTGTTTAGCAGACTTTCATGAGACAGCTCCTCCAGCCAACATGAAGACGTAGCCTGATGTAGAGCGTTTACTATCTTGGCATCTGATACGTGAACATGTAATCTTTTGTTCTCTTCAAATAATGCATCACGCGCATAACTATTGTCCAATGATCCATGCCTAGATTACTCAAGTATCTGCCTAGAACTCCCACTATAAGTGTTATATCAGGACGTGTGCAGACTTGAGCATACATTAAGCTCCCTGTAGCTGATGCATAAGCTTTATCATGCATTATTGTCCTTTCAAGATCATTTTTGGGGCACTATTTGAGACTAAACTTGTCTCCTTTAGCCACGGGTGTGTTGACCGGTCTACTCCTTCCCATGTTGTATCTACTTAAGACTTTATCGATATAGTTCTTCTATGATAATCCAAGAATACCTTGAGAACGATCTCTTAATATTTGGATTCCTAATACAAAAGAAGCATCATCAAGATCTTTCATTTCGAATTTTTTCGACAAAAATTTCTTGGTTTCATGCAACAAACCTATATCATTGCTCGCAAATAGTATATCATTGACATATAAGATTAGGAATACATATTTACTCCACTGAACTTGTAGTATACACAATCATAAACAATATTTGCCTCAAAGCCATATGAGGTAATAACATGATGAAACTTGTGATACCATTGATGGGAAGCTTGTTTGAGACCGTAGATGGATTTCTTTAATTTGCAAACCATAGACTTTGGATTACATAACACAAAGTTTCCTGGTTGCACCATATAAATTGTCTCATCAATGTCTCCATTAAGAAATGTCATCTTAACATTCATCTGATGTAACTCTAAATCAAAATGAGCTATTAAGGCCATTATTTTTCTAAAAGAATATTTTGAAGATACTGGAGAAAAACTTTCTTTATAATCTATGCCTTCCCTTTGAGTAAAGCCCTTAGCGACTAGACGAGCTTTATATCTTTCGATAATAGCCATAGAATCCCTTTTAGTTTTAAATATCCAATTACAACCAATGGGTTTAACACCTTGAGGTAATTCTACTAGATCTCAAACATCATTGTCTCTCATAAACTTACGCTCATCCTCCATGGCATCAATCCACTTTTGAGAATTAGAATTTTTCATGGCTTGATAAAAGTTGATTGGGTCATATTCTATTAAAGTAATGTCATCTTCATGTTCTCGAAGGTACACAAGGTATTCATCTGAAATAACACTTCTCTTTTCTCTGGTTGATCTTCTTAATGGCACTTCTTGAGGTTGTTGAGTTTTTTCTATAGGTTGTATTTGAGGAGGATTCTCATTGTTGTCTTGTTTTGTAAATGTGTCCTGAATAACAATAGGTATGAATACATGATCATTATCAATAATAGATTCCTCATAAAAAAAACAATATTCCTCATGTTTCCTTCTCCTCCAAACTTAACATCCTCAAGAAATATTGCATTTCCCGTTTCAAAAATTGATCTTAATGTAAGATCATAAAACTTGTATCCATGTGAGCATTCAGCATAACTAACAAAATAGCAGCTAACTGTCCTTGAGTATAGTTTTCTTTCATGCGGCTTATAAGGTCGTGCCTTAGCTAGACATCCTCAAATTTATAAGGGGTTTTGTTAACTACTTTGATTGGTACCCTGTTAAGGATGTACATTATAGTCTTTAAAGCTTCTCATCAAAGCGATTCACGCATGGTGGAATGATTGATCATACTTCTCACCATATCCTTAAAAGTTTGGTTCCTTCGTTCTGCAACACCATTCATACTGAGTTCGCCAGGCATGGTGTATTGCGGAACAATTCCGCACTCATTTAGAAAAAGTGCAAAAGGTCCTAGATGTTGTTCTCCTGATCCATCATATCTTCCGTAGTATTCATCACCATGATCAGATTTGATACCTTTGATTTTCTTTCCAAGTTAGAGTTCAACTTCAGCTTTGAAAGACTTGAAAACATCCAAGGATTGGAACTTCTCATGAATAAGTATAAGTACCCATAACGAGAGTAATTACCTATAAATGTAATAAAATACTATTGTCCATTCCATGAAATAGTAGGAAACGAACCACATATATCAGTATATATTAGTTCTAAGACATCTTTAACTCTCTCTACACCTAGTTTTCTTTCATTTGTTCTTTTCCCCTTGATACATTCAATACAAACTTAAAAGTCCTTTAAATCAAGGGGTTCAAGAATTCCATCCACCACAAGCCTTTGAATTCTCTGTTTAGAGATATGGCCTAAACGCTTATGCCATAATGAGGCAGAATTCTTATTTAATTTTCGTTTTGTACCTCTTAAACTTGTTTGCAGTATTTCATTGCAGAAATTTAAATCAAGCTTATACAAATTATCAATTAAAAAATTGGAACAAATAACATTTGAGTTTTGGAAGAGACTAACTTTATTATTTTCGAAAGAACAATCATAACCAGATTTGTCCAAACCAAAAATAGAAACTAAATTCCATCTAAAGGACGGTACATAAACGTCTCAAATAAATCCAAAAATAATCCAACCTTAAAGCATAATTTGAAGATTCCTACAACTTCCACTGTAACTTTATTGTCATCTGTCACATAGATGAATCTTTTAGCATCAGTTGGTGGTCGACTCCATAGGCAACCTTGCATAGTAACACTTATATGAGAGTAGCAGTAGAATCTACCCATCAAGTGTTCATAGGTGTAAAACTTAAATTAACTTCAGAACAAACAAAAGCAAGAATCATACCCTTCTTTGCACGCCAAGCAGCATATTTGGCACAATTCTGTTTTATATGTCTTGTCTTCTTGCAAAGAAACAAGTTAAAACCTCATTTTGTTTCTTTGTCTTTTTTTGCTGAGAATGTGTAACAGCAGTAGTCTCACGCTTTCTTTTATGTTGATAGGACGAAGCCATATGAGCATTTTCTTTATGTTCTGGTCGTAACCTTTCTTCCTCTTGCACATAGTGGGATATAAGCTCATTCAAGGACCAAGTATGCTTTAGAATATTCTAACTCACTTTGAATTGCCCAAAGTGTACAAGAAGAGAAATCAAAATTGAATGCACGAGTAAGTCCTCAAACAACTCTAACCACTACTTCATATGTAATAATTAGTAACATAAGAAAAATGTTACTAAATCAAACAAAATGTTACTAATATGCTTTAGTAACATCTTATCAAATGTTAGGTATTATCTATATTACTAAAATTTTTTAGTAACATTTTCACTTGTCATTAGAAACATTTATAAAAATGTCACTAAATACTTTTTGTAACATTTATTTAATAAAAATATAACATTTTTAAAATGTTATTACAATCTTTTAGTAATATGTTTTAACAAAAAAAGTAACATCATAAAAATGTTACTAAAAGTTTTAATGACATTTTCACTTATCATTAGAAACATTCATAAACATGTCACTAAATATTTTTTGCAACATTTATTTATTAAAAGATAACATTTTAAAAATGTTACAAAAATCTTTTAGTAATATTTTTTGATAAAAAAAACACTATAAAAATGTTACTAAAAGTTTTTAGTAACGTTTTTACTTATCATTAGAAACATTTATAAAAATATCACTAAATATTTTTTATAATATTTATTTAATAAAAAAATAAAATTTTAAAAATATTACTAAAATCTTTTAGTAATATTTTTTAATAAAAGAGTGAGACTATAAAAATGTTACTAATAGATTTTTAATAACTTTTTTTAATATACAAACAATATTTTAAAATTATTACTAAAAGTATTTAGTTATATTTTATTTTAAAAAAATAATATTATAAAAATGTCATTAAATGGTTTTATTAACATTTATTTAATAAAATAATTATTTACTTTTATTTCATTTTCGTTTAAATGGTTCTCCTAAGTAATAACATACGTAGATGTTGATCTCAAAAAGATAAACCAAATATTTCAAACTTGCTACAACAGTAATGTAGTTGTTCCTTCTACAGTATATGTTCTTCCTTCTACAATACAATTACAGTCAACAACACAGTGCATGTTGTAACAAAAGCCACAGCCAAAAAAGGTTCATATTACAAAACTGAACTTCAACGACTCTACAACCAACACACAAATTTTAGTCCTGGCTATGCACATCTCACATCAATAACAAAAGAAACAAAAGTCTACTTTATTTTCTAATCAAAGTTCAACTCTAGTAAAAATAAATCTAGTAGAATAGTGAGTTACTAGAAAAAAAAAATTGAATGGAAGTAAGAAAAGTTAAGAAATTTAATTAATATATCTAACATATCCTCTCTACAACCAGGTTAATATGGTCTTTGCCACGTAAAATTGTTGTAAGAGCTGTCACTGTAAACAAAACAAAAATCAGAAAAAAATTATCAATTGACAAATTTTTTTCATTATACCACCATAAAAAAAATCATATTTAAATCATATTTTTCAATTAGTGGAGAGTCTATCCAAGATGCTATTTTACAATAGTGGAACCAGAAACTTAGAATAGAGTAATAGCTAGAAAACGGTGGATACATAGTGCTTTTCAAAGGAATAAAGAAATGCATAAACTAGAACATGGTAACTTGCAAAATTTTTATCCTTTATAACTTGGTAGTGAGCTTGTTATTTGGTTGATTTAGCTGTATGTGTCTTGAACTCTACCGTTTTTGTTTCTTACTTTATTTTCACAATTTCTCTCATTTTTAGCTTTTTCGTCCCAGTGATATATTATTTATCTTGTAGTGTCCACTTTCTTATAATAGGGTTGGAGTAGCACTAAAGTGCCCTGTTTTATTTATTTATTCATAGCTGTTCAATAAATAAATAAATAAACCAGAACAATTTGTAATCAAATCAAAATAATATTCTCACAATAGAGTAAAAGAGGAGTTCTTACACGTTGAAGAAGAAAGATAGAGTCAATCTAAATTGCTAGCTCCTTTGTCCCACGGATTGCAAGAATTGTATTACACTTTTCATTGGAGTTAAAAAAAGATGCTTTTGCAATATTGGAGTTAAATGAGTAAAAAGAAATGTACACTGACTCGGGAATATTACCAATTAGCATGTTGAGTTGGGAAGCTGTAAAAGAAATAAAATAACAGAAAAGGGTTTACTAACTCCAAGGCAATAAAAAGGAAAAATGTTTTAATGGATGTTTTCTTATATAGTTCTTTCTAAGCACAAAATTGGCTTGAAGAAAAATATTGAATACTTACTTCGTTCCCCACATAAAGATATTCTTGCCATGAATATGTTTTCCATTCTTGCCATGAATATGTTTTCCGGATAAGTTTCATTTAAAGCACCATCTTTTAAAATTTAAAGAAACAGACTCACAAATATCTCAGAAATTTAAATTAGAAAAATCATTATTTGAACCATTTATGTCATTAATCCTCCTGTATCAAATTTACTCTCCTCCTTTCCCATGAACTAAATATATACGTAACAAAGAAAAATAGGAGAAAACGTTAAACTAATAAAATAATTAGTAGGCATTTTACTTTGAGTTAAATTACTCAAAAGAGATATATTTGATAGAATAGGTCCCCTCGAATCCAGTTGCAAACATGTCTCTTCAATGATTAAAATAACCAAAATAAAAGATTTATCTATTGTTAAAAGCTAGAGTAAATGTGAAGTACTGTTAAAACAAGAAAAAAAAAAGTAAATTGCAATCTCAATCTTTCAAAGTGATTTTGAATTCTGTATGAAAGCAGAAGATAGGTATTTCTCCATTAAAAATGTTATCACTTATCTTGCTACAGTGCCACATGAAATAATAGTTTTCTGGGGAAAGTGACAATATTTCCTTTATAAGTAACAATTCATCGAAAACTACAAATATCTCAAATTCTACAACACAGCAAGTGTCACCGGTAACTCTCATAAGTCCAACATACAATCGTCTCTCTTTCATCATTTTCTCCATCTATCTAACTGTCTTCTTTAATTGTACTATAGTTATTGTCAGGTTCATCATTTTCCTAGAAAATAGAAACAAAAATTGATCCCATCAACGCTGTAAGCAATCCTTGTTTCTAATCTTGCCCCAAGGCCCTTGATACCATGCATGTACAAAAAGTTACTATTCAAAGCTTACAAAAATCTAAAAAACTATCTCTTGAATCCCTTCGTATATCCAAAATTGCCCTGTCTTTAAAATAACCCCAGAAACTTATATCAACAATTTATGTAAACTTGAGATGAGAGGGAAGAGATTTTTTAAATAGTAGCTCTAGGTCCTATATCCAACCACCAGTAAGTGGCTTGCTCCTACAAAAAACTATCAGTCGTTAGTTGGACAAATCAAACTCTAATTCGCCACCCAAATCAACTTCTTTATATTCCTACTCTCCTCATCTTCTTAACACCTTTTCTCATGCTAGACAACTAAACTTCTAGCATCACTCTTTAAATGTTTAAGTAAATAAATAGTTGTTATCTAACCCCACAAACAAAATATATTTTTAACTACAAAAAGATAGGCTAAAATATATTTGAAACACAAGGTTAATTCTAAGGACATGCATAACACTTGTGCCAAATTGCCAATGTCGAGTTGGAACCCTAAATAGAGTGTCATCATCCCCTAATGACTTGGGTGATCTATCCACGAATTACTCTGACCAGGATAATAAACCATATAGAAAGGGAATAAACTAATAAGGGAGAAAAGATGGAAGAACTAGGCTATGCCATGCTTGGTGTAATCAGGCCTGTTTTCAATGAAATTTAATTGCTCAATTACCTTAAACTGCACGACAACCACGGAGATAAAAACTACAAAAACTAATAGCATAGTACACAAGACTTAATTTCACTCACTAAAGTAAGCGAAATTAATTATCATAAACCAATTAAAATCTAGAAGCAACATACAACGACAACTAGGGATTTGATAGAAAATGAAACGAAATCGAATCTCCTTAAACCTCTGAAATTGCTCTTCTGACGAACCGTACTGAGGAACCTAGAGAATCTTGGTGAAGTAGTGCAAGTAAATGACGAGAGCAGTGTCGTGCACGGCGATAGCGAAGGAGCCAACGATCATGAGAAACTAGTTGAGGCGGTTAACGCAGACAAAATGGTAAGAGAAAGGAACGACGACGGGCGACCACTCAATCTCCTCGGCCTCCTCCATCTCTTCCTCGACCTCATTCGGATGCCATGCGGAGGTCTCAGCACCGAGGTTGAGGTATGGCGACGACGACTCCAGCAGTTCCGAAACCTTAGGGACCAGCGTGAGAGGGTGTATATGCAGCAAACACCACCCGAACAACCCCCGAAAAGCCATCATATCCATCATATCCGATCACAATAACACCACAAACTAACTCGTCGTGATGAAGAATTGAAAAACAGATCGTAAGACAATTCAGAGCTTGAGCAATGTACTAAAATTGATTTCTACTCCATTTCATCAAGAAAGCCTAAATTTTAGTCCCTTCCCTTCGTGAAAACCTAACATATATGTGATGTTCCACTACATTCAGAACCCTAGTTCCTTCACTTCACCGAGAATAACATTCTGTTGGGAGTAGATTGAACGATGAAGGAAAAAATGGGAAGATTCCAGTGTGAAGTGCAATGAGAGAGAAGTGTATGTCGAAGGTGGAATGCGAGTAGGAGTGTGACGCTGAAAAACTATTCTTGATTTTGCATATGAGAAACCTTGGGGTGCACTTAGTGATCAAAAAATGGCCAACACCTTAGCCCTCCCTTTTCCTTTTGCTTCAGATCCCATCAAATTCGGGTAAGGAGCAGCACGGATGAGCAGAGGGAAAATGCAATGGTGGTGGACACTAACAACAATGAGGGGTTTGGCAAATTTGGCAGCGACGTTGCCGGAGGTGAGGTATGTTTCCCGTCGAAGTTTGGTCGCATTTGGAGGCTCACGACGAAGTTAGCAGGTGCGAGACTAAAGGGAAAGCAGTTAAGATATTATAATTGAATAAAGTTTTCAGTAGGCCCTAGTCTTTAGGCTATTTGTTTGGAATTTCCAGACTTTTCTAGTTGCAGTTAAATAGTTTTCAAGTTTTTCTCTTTCTGTTCAATTTTGTTTAGTTTGTAAGAGACTATATATAAGCCTAAATCTATTCAATGAAGGCAATTCAAAAGAGTTGTTGAATACTTGTCATCTGTGTGTTTCTATTCTTAACATTCTAGTATTAAAACCCCCACTGGGCCTGATAAAATCAAAGCAATAGTCTTTGACATTCATACAGCAACAGAGATGATGACTACCGAAGGGAAGTTTGTGCAGCCATCCAATCCTAGTTTTAATGGTCACTATGACCACTGGAGCATGTTGATGGAGAATTTCTTACGATCTAAGGAATTATGGAGACTGGCTATAAGGAATCCGCAAGTAGATCAGCGCAGACGGAAGCAGACCGCAAGTAGTTGGAAGAATAGAAACTAAAGGATCTAAAAGTGAAAAACGTTCTCTTTCAAGCGATAGATCGAACGATTTTGGAAACTATTCTTGAGAAGAAAACTTCCAAACAAATTTAGGAGTCTATGAAGAGGAAGTTTGAAGGGAGTGCTAGGGTCAAAAGGTCACAGTTACAAGCTCTTTGCAAAGAGTTTGAAATCCTTGAGACAAAGATTGGAGAAGGATTATCTGAGTATTTTTCAAGAGTGTTGTCAGTAGCAAACAAGATGAGGACGTACAATGAGCAGATGCAAGATGTCACAGTGGTGGAGAAAATTCTCAGATCACTGAATGAGAAGTTCAATTATGTTGTATGCTTAATTGAAGAATCCAAAGATATCAATCAACTCTCCATTGATGAGTTGCAGAGTTCTCTAATTGTTCGTGAACAAAAATTCCAGGGACATACAGGAGAAGAGCAAGTGCTCAAAATCAGTAAAGAAGACAAATTTAATGCAAGAGGACGGGGTCGAGGTGCACACAGAGGCAGAGGAAGAGGAAGACACCAGCCCTACAAAAAAGCAACAATGCAATGTTTTAAGTGCCACAATTTTGGACATTTTCAATATGAATGTCCAAGATGGGATAAGCAAGCCAACTATGTTGAAATAGGAGAAGAAGAAGAGATGGTGTTGATGTCATATGTAGAAATGAATGATGCTAGGAGGGGAGATGTCTGGTTATTAGACTCTGGATGCAGTAACCATATGTGTGGTGACAAGACTTTATTCTCTGATCTTAATGAGAATTTCAAGCAAACAATAAAGCTGGGAAATGATACAAAGATGAATGTGATAGGAAAAGGCATTATAAGATTGAAAGTAAGTGACTTTACATATGTTGTTAGTGTCAACATCCAATTTCGTCCGGGTGAACTTTATTTCAAAAGTGTTCTGAAAAAAAGGGTTTTATTTTTATTATTTATCTTTTTTACAAAACAAAAAAAAAATTAAATAACAAAAAATATGTAAAATAAAAAGATTTTGAAAGTGAAGAGGCATGGGGTTTCTTAGGAAGTGAAGAGGCATGGGGTTTCTTAGAAAGGGAAGAGGCATGGTTTCTTGGGAAGTACAAAGGCATGAATTTCTTGGGAAATGGAGGGAGGAGTCTCTTGGGAGGTGAAGGGATAGGAGTCTCTTGTGGAGATATAGAGAACAAAAAAAAAAGAAAAAAAGAGGGGGATCTCAAACCATCATCATCCTCACCGATGAAACCACCTCCAAGTTTCCTTTTAAACCTTACAACCAACCACTCACCCTCGGTTTTGCACCAAAAGACACCTTCTCCTCCTTGTTTTTTCGCCTAAACACCTTCTAATAACCTTCAAGAAGCCTCTAGAGCAATTAGAACAGCCCAGAACAGTTTGAAAAAGCTTGGAGAAGCTCTCGCCAGAAAATCGGGCTTCCCTGGAGCTCCACCACCAACCGCCACCAAGCTCGGGTTTTCTGCCTTCATTAGGTGTGTCTCTTTCTCCCCATCTCATTCCCACCATTTCTATAACTTGAAAACGCCTTGAAACCTCGATTTAAGTCTCGTCGGAGGCTCGTCAGTGTAAGTCCCATTGAGGAAGATGACCGACGAGCCTTGGGAGCTCATTTTCTCCCACCACAGACCTCCTTTCTCCTCCATTCCACCTCCATTGAGACGAGGATGAGGAGGGGAACATTCGCCACCCCATGACGTGACGTTTTTCCATCACCGGAAAACCAATCCAACAAGTTCAGTTTTCAAGTAACTAACTTTGAGAGCAAATTTCAGGAGATCTAGGAACCTTTAGGAGAAGCTAGGGGTTGCATTGGAAAGCTGGGTTTACCCTCTTTCCAGTGGTATGCCACAACCCCATTTATCAAACCTCTAGATCCCTCAAAAATGATTGTCAAGATGTGGGTCCAGCATGGGTAACTTAGAATATTTTCTCGGCACCACATAAAATGATAAACCTTATCTTGGGGCTGACTTTGGGAGGTTCGTTCTCCCTGGTCTGGAAGCTTTAGGAGGTGTATGAGCTATCATTAGAAAGCTCTTTTTACCTTCTTTCCATTGGTCTATCATTGGTGCATTTATGTTACCATTTGAGCACCCAAAATCACCCCGAAAAACCTATCCCCAAACTGGTTTCTGGGTTCTTCCCCAAAACTAAGTTATGGGACAGATTTCAATTTTCAGGTGCGTAACTTTCGAGGGAGTTTTCTCTCAATTTAAGAACCTTAAAGGGCTGTATTTGTGCTTGTTGGAAAGATTTATTCAAGATATTTCCAGTGGTATGCCATAGTTCATTTATGATGCCATTTGAACCATTAATTTTGACCCCAAAGTTGGGGTCCCAAACTGATTCATATTCATCAAACACACCAACTTTGGAGAATTCATTCTCCCAATCCTTGAAGTTGCTAGGGGTGTATAGGTAACCAATGTAAAGCCTTTAGGCTCATCTTTAATTTGACACCAAGTTTTCTCATTTCCATTGCCATTTGACCATCCAAATTTGGTCTCAAAGTTGCCCTCTCACAACTTTTTCTCCACCAAACCCTAAAACTTTCTAAATCCTAAAACCTAGTTTTGTTCTTGATACTAACCTTGATCTAAAAGGACTCTCTAGAGGCACATACGCTGCCCAAGGGGCATCCCTAGTTTGGGTCAGGGTTCGCATCTCCAGTTTGATATTCTTGCTTATTAAAAAAAACATGTCTTATTTAAATAAATTTTCGATTAAGTTCTTAAATAACTGTTTGCGTTATACGAGATTTAATTTGAAAGATTTTAATTTCATTTGGAATATCAAAAGGTCGTACGCGTCAAGCGATATCCATATAAAGTTTAACTTCCAAAAACGCTAAATGTTCCGAAAATATCAAAAATACCAAATTTTCAAAAATAAAAAAATATAAAACTTTCAAAAAAATTAAAAAAAAATATCAAACATTTCAAACAAATCATTTTTTTTGAAAGAACTATATAACCCTGATTCTATATTCCTGATAAAGATACGCAGGAACAAGGTCAAACCTTGGCGGGCCCCCCAAAATAAAAAAATATTTAGTTTGATTTATCTTAATCTCTGTCTTTTTCTTGGGAAAATAAATGTTTTGAAAAATCACATCTCGGTTTATTTATTTAAATAAAGGTACCATCTTAGGACGGGTGTTTTGGGGATGCGAATACCTTTCCCACACGTAACCGACTCCTGGATCTAGATCCGGTTTTTGCAAACTAGCCTTAACCTCATTTTTTATTTTTTCTGTAGTTTTCCATTAAAACTATGGTGGTGACTCCATTGTTTTATTAATTAATATTTTTTCGGATCGCCGTGTCCCGTCGTGATTCCGGTTGCCACAGTTAGTGATGTATTTTTTATACCTGAATTAAAAAACAATTTGTTGAGCATTAGTCAACTACAAGAAAAGGGTTTGGCAATTCTCATTCAACATGGAATGCTCAAGATTTATCATCCAGAGAAAGGGCTCATAATACAAATAGATGTTAGCAAATCGAATGTTTGTGATGATAGCAAAACCATGGCACAATAGTCCACTTGTCTTTACACCTCTACACAGGATATGGCACATTTATGGCATTGTCGTTATGGACACTTAAGCTACAAGGGGTTGACAACTCTACAATCTAAAAAGATGGTATGTGGATTGCCTACGTTCAAGACTCCAACAACAGTGTGTGCAAAATGCATGATTGGCAAACAACACAGAGATCCAATCCCAAAGAAAAGCACTTGGAGGGCCACAAAAAGACTCCAGCTCATTCATGCAGATCTTTGTGGACCAATCTCTCCCATATCTAATAGCAAGAAGAGATATATATATGCTTTATTAATGACTTTACAAGAAAAACATGGACTTATTTTTTAGTAGAAAGATCTGAAGCATTAAACATGTTCAAACATTTTAAGAGTTGTCTTGAGAAAGAAGTAGGAGGATACATTAAATGCTTAAGAACAGACCGAGGAGGGGAGTTCACATCACTTGAGTTCAATGAGTTCTGCACAGAGCACGGCATCAAGAGACAATTGACTGCAACTTATACTCCACAGCAAAACGGAGTATCTGAAAGAAAAAATCGAACTATAATGAATATGGTTCGATGCATGCTCCCTGAAAGGAAGATTCCAAAGACTTTCTGGTCGGAGGAGGTGAACTGGACAAGACATGTTCTAAATAGGAGTCCCACAATGGTAGTGAAAAATCAAACACCTGAAGAAGCTTGGAGTGGAAACAGACCCTCGGTTGAGTACTTTAGAGTTTTCGGATGTGTGGCACATGTACATGTTCCTGATACAAGCAGAAAAAAACTAGATGCAAAGAGTTGTGCTTGTGTGTTACTAGGAGTAAGTGAGGAGTCTAAGGCATATCGACTCTATGATCCAGCTGCAAAAAGGATTTTAGTTAGTAGAGATGTAGTGTTTGAGGAACAAAAATCTTGGAATTGGGATAAGAGTTTTGAAGAACACATAATGATTGATTTGGAATGGAATGATCAAGAAGATAATGAAGCAATAAATGCAGAAAATGAGGAAGTAGTAAGTGGAGAAGAGGAAGCAGTTGAGTCAAATGATAGTCTTCAAAATTGTGAAGGAAGAAACAAAAGACCTCCAAGGTGGATGCGAGATTATGTAACTGGGGAAGGACTTCAGAAGAATCGGAAGAAGAAGATGCAAGTATCAACTCAGTTCTGTTTGCTTCAATAGATCCATTATATTTTGAGGAGGCAGTGAAGCATGACAAATGGAGGACAGCTATGGACATGGAGATTAAAGTTATAGAGAGAAATAATACATGAGGACTCACTGATCTTCCTAAAGGGGCAAAGAAGACTGGAGTGAAGTGGGTTTATAAAATCAAACTCAAGGAGAATGGAGAAGTGGATAAATTGAAAGCTCGTTTGGTGGCAAAGGGGTATGTGCAACAACAAGGGATAGACTACACAAAAGTATTTTCACCAGTTGCGAGAATGGACACAGTGAGAATGATTGTGGCTTTAGCAGCTCAAAAAGGGTGGACCCTCTATCAACTCGATGTCAATTCTGCCTTCTTGCATGGGGAACTTAACTAAGAAGTATATGTGGAGCAGCCGAAGGGTTATGAGTTTCAAAATAGTCTTCAAAATGTGTACAAGTTGAAGAAAGCACTATATGGACTAAAACAAGCTCCACGAGCTTGGTTCATTCAAATTGAATCACATTTCAAAAGTGAATGTTTTGAAAAATGCTATAGTGAGCATACATTGTTTATTAAAACTACCACATAAGGTAAGATTCTCATTTCAGTTTATATGTTGATGATTTAATATTTACAGGAAATGATGAATTAATGTTTGATGAGTTTAAGAATTCCATGTTAAAAGAGTTTGATATGACTGATTTGAGGATAATGAGGTTTTTCCTTGGCATAGAAGTTTTACAGAGGTCAGATGGGATTTATATCTGTCAAAGGAAGTATGCTTTGGAGGTGTTAAAAAGGTTTAAGATGGAAAATAACAATTCAATTCATAATCCCATTGTTCCAGGTTGTAAGCTTTTTAAAGATGAAAATGAAGTTAATGTTGATGAGACTCTGTTTAAGCAAATGGTAGTATCGCAACCAGGATCACGACGGGGCGATCAAAAAATTATTCATTTAATTTTAAAAATATATTTTTAGAGAATTAGAGTCGCCACCATAGTTTATTATGAAAAATCATAGAAAAACCAAAAATAAAAATGTCTACTAACCAGATTCAAAGATTCGAGAGTCGGTTACGTGTGAGGAAGGTATTACCACCCCACAACGCCCGTCCTAAGACGGTACCCTTAATCAAATGAATAAAAATAAGTGTGGTTTTAAAAAATATCATTTTCCCAAATAATAACAATAATAATGAGACTAAAGACAAAACAAACAAATATATAAAAAAACAAAACAAACAAGAAAACATGTTTATAAAAATCGTAACAATAAATAATAATTAGATAGATAACAAACAAAAATAAAACAGACAAACATATATATTTTTTTATTTATTTGGGCCCAACAAGGCTTGACCTTGGTCCTACGTATTTCTATACATGATAGAAAATCAGGGTACACGTAGTTCTATTTTAAAAATTTGTTGGATGAAGTTTGATATTTTTGAGCTTATGGATATTTTCTTTTATTTTTGGCAATTTATTTTATACCATTTTTTAATTATTTTCTATTTTATTATTTTTTTTCTTGATAATTGTTTATTTAAAGGAAACTCAGGACAAGACTGTCTTTTTTTATATTTAAAAATGTTTATTAAAAAATATTTTTATTTTAATTTGAGAAAGGAACTGATTTTTATTATCTTAAACAAATTTCTTTTATACTTTAAAAAAAACATATCCTTTTTAATTTTTATTCATTATTTTCGAAAAAAAATAACTATTTTTTCTATTAAAAAAACTTTTTCTTTTATTTTATTTTTAAATTATCTTTATATTTTATTTTTGAAAAACGTATTTCTATTACCTTATTTTCGTAAAAAAAAAATGTTTTTATATTTATTATCGAAAAGACATGTTTTTATATTTATCTCATTTTTATTATTTTTGAAGATGTTTTATCTTTATTATTTTAGGGTTGTTTTGAAACTTTTTTCCTATTTTGTTTTGAAAATTTATATTTTTGAATTTTTTTTCAAAAACTATGAATTTATTAAATTTTAGAAAGCATTTCGTTCCTCAAAAATTGGAAAATGTTTTATAATTTTTTATTATTATTATTATTTAATTTTTAAAATCAAAGAGACAAGGGATGAACCTCAAGATACCATAATAACCATCAAATAGAGTAACCACATATATGTGATAAGTATATAACACAGAGTACATAGAGCGTACCAGTTGAAGATCCTCCGAAAGCACGTTCCCTGCTTCTCTGAACTCTCACCTTCAAACGATCTACTCACTAATATTCAGTACCCTTTTTAGTATCTCTAGTATTTCTCGAGTTTTTTTCGCCTGTATCCACTTGCTCACTATGCATATTTATACAAATTCTAGTCAGCCCACTCTTAATTCAAATTTTAAATCCCTTAATTCATAATTATTCCCACTTAATTATAATTTGTTAACTGCCAATTGATTATTCTCTTTTAATTCATATTCAAATCTATTAATTCCTAATTATCCCCACTTATGACACCAACTGACTCTTAAATCCCAAGGACGAACACAGACTGAAAAATGGGCAGAATTGTACCATTATTGTTGTTATGGCATCATAACCTCCCATACATATAATCAAATTCGAAAATAAATGAATATGGGGAATAAATGGGGAATATTGGAGGTAATGTGGCCGAAACATTTTATTATTATTTTTTAATTCGTTTTTTTCTTTATTGTTTTTTCCATTTTTCCATTTATTGAAAGCAAACTAAATAACACAACAATAGAAATAAATACTTAAACCTTTTTTTATTTTAATATTATTATTAATTTGAAATATATATTTATTATCATTATTTTTTTTACTTTTCAAAAAATAAAAAAAAAATCATCTAATTACTATTTTAAAACATTAACCAAATGGAGCCTGTAAAATAAAAAGAATGAGCATAACAATTCAAAAAGAAAATGCACCAAGTATTAGACAATCAGCATTTAATTGAAAATCATCAGCATTTAATCACTATTAATAGAATCGTTTGCAATTAATCAGAATAATAATCAGATCAACTATGCAAATTTCTAGCCTTTCTAAAATTTTTAAATTTATTTTCAATTAATTTTTCGTATCATTAATGGGCATCAGAAAAGGCAAGCAAAAAGAGAGAGAATGTGACATAGCAACACTTTGATGACAATTTTATTTTTATTATTATTATTTTTTTAACAAATTTTTAATAGACTGGTTTTCTTTACTTTTTTTTCCTTTTTTACGAATTTTATTTTAACTTTATTCATAAAATAGAATGGAACCAAAACTCTTTTTTTTATTTAAATAATAACACACATTTTTATTTTAATTTTATCTTATTTTATATTCTGGAATAATTTTATTAATTGGGTGTTGACAACTGCCCCTCCTTATTTAAATTTTAACAAATGATCTGAACTTATGAAGTTCAGATTATCTGAGTAAAAGATAAGTAAGGATAAAAACACTAATTTCGTTCGGTTATGAAAATAAGACAATAAAATAAATGTATAGATAGAGGCCGAGACCTTGTACTAAGACGAGAGGGTCGCATATCTTAAACTGACCTTGTACTGACAAGAGGGTTGTAAATTTTGGATTTAAACTGACCTTGTACTGACACGAAAGGGTCGTTTTTCTTCATTTTGAACTTGTACTGAGACGAGAGGGTCGTTGTTCTTGATTTCGACCTTGTACTGAGACGAGAGGGTCTTTGTTCTTGATTTTGACCTTGTACTGAGACGAGAGGGTCAATCTTCTTCATTTTGACCTTGTACTGAGACAAGAGGGTCGTTGTTCTTGATTTTGATCTTGTACTGAGACGAGAGGGTCGTTGTTCTTGATTTTGACCTTGTACGAGAGAGTCGTTGTTCTTCATTTTGACCTTGTACTGAGACGAGAGGGTCTTTCTTCTTCATTTTGACCTTGTACTGAGACGAGAGGGTCGTAAACTTTGATTTTTGGATTGACCTTGAATTAAAGGGTCATTTATCTAAATTTGAGACCATGCATCAGAGGGTCATCTATCTGAATCTCACACCATGCATCAGAGGGTCATAACTCTTTATCAAATCTCTGGAGAATGTCACTAAGATTATACTATCATGTTTTAAAATGCGAAAAATACAACATCGAGTATTTTCCCTTAATAATATCTTTTGTTGATTTGCATGAAGTTTGATTTTTCCTTGTTGGAAGATGTATGTTGGATGCATGAAAATGCATGAATTTTTCTTTTTGCTTATTCTTTTTAAAGAATGCATTTACGAATGCATGAATTTAAAAGAATGCATGTTAAAATACATGAAATTTGTTTGAATATGAATTTTTGATTTTGTTCTTTTTGAAAAATGCATGAAATTTGATTTTTTACTTGAGGCATTTATGAATGCATGAAATTTTTTTATTGAATATGAATTTTGAAAATGCATGAAATTTGATTTTTATTCTTTTTTTTAATGGTGCATTTATGAAAGAATGGAATTTTTGATTAAATTTGAATTTTGAATTTGAATGAAAATGCATGTTTGAATACATAAAATTTGATTTTTTTTACTGTTTGAAAAATGCATTTATGAATACATAAAAGTTTGATTGAATATGAATTTTTGGTTTGAATGAAAATGCATGTTTGAGTGCATGAAATTTGATTTTCTTTTGTTTTGAAGAGTGCATTTATGAATGCTTGAAACTTTGTGAATTTTTTGAATGAAAATGCATGCTTGAATACATGAATTCTTTTTGTCTTTTTGATTTTGTTCTTTTTTTGAAAAATGCATTTATGAATGCGTGAAATTTTATGAATTTTCTGAATGAAAATACATACTTGAATGCATGATTTATTTTTGCCTTTTTTATATTGTTCTTTTTTTAAAAAAAGATGCATTTATGAATGCATAAAACTTGATTTTTTTTGTTTTATTATATTTTAAGAATGCATATATAAACGAATGAAATTTGATTTTCTTTTGTTTTGTTATTTTTGAAGAATGCATATATGAATGCATGAAATTTGATTTTCTTTTGTTTTGTTATTTTTGAAGAATGCATATATGAATACATGAAATTTGATTTTCTTTTGTTTTGTTATCTTTGAAGAAAGCATGAAACTTTGATTTTATTTTTTTTATCATTTTTGAAGAATGCATATATGAATGCATGAAATTTAAATTTTTTTTTTGCTTTATTATTTTTGAAGAATGGATATATGAATGCATGAAATTCGATTTTTGAAGAATGTAGGTTAAAATACATGAAATTTTGTGTTTTTATTATTTTTTTTATTTTGAATGAAAATGCATCTTTGAATGCTTGATATTTTATTTTTGATTTTCTTGGATGATAATGCATATATTAAATTAATGAAATTCTATTTTTCATTTTCTATTTTCTTGAATGATAATGAATGAAATTCTAGTTTCTTGAATAATCATTTTCGATGCTAATGTATGTACAAATTTTTTAAATGATTTTACAAATGATGATTTTTTGAGTGAACTTTTCAAAGACAATGTTTCAAAAAGATATGTACAAAAGATATTTTCAATGATTTTCAAATGTTTCAAAATTTATGTACAAAGGAACATTTTCAATGATTTTTTCCAATGTTTATTTAAAAAGTATGTACAAAGATTTTTCGAAATATATATTTATTATGTACATTCAAAAGAATTTTTCAATGATTTTATTTTTGTTTAAATGCATATATAAAAAGAATTTAAAAGATCTCAAGAATATGTACAAACTTCAAAGTGAAACTTGGTAATCATTGAATTCACCAGATATCAACTTCCATTTTTGAAAATTCATTTAATTCCATTTTTTAAGAAAATCCAGGATTATTTGAAGCTAATGTCAATATGGTGTAGCCATCAACTTTCCTTTTGGAAACACTGCTTAGATGCATGCTTGAACCCATGGGTAAAAGGGTAAGTGTTTAGGGATTTTGAGGTATTCGAAAGATATTGGAAAGCAAATCTTCCTATAGGACTACCCCCATTTAGGTGTCCCAATTTAGGTGTCCTAATTTTGGTGTGTTGGGCTGGCTATGTGGGCTTTAAGCTTGGAGGGTATGAACCTGGTTCAAAAAGAAAATAACGATAGTGTAAAGGACTCTTCATGAAGGAAAATAGGCTTTGCAACTGCCCCAGATTTTATGATAAGATTTGTGTGAGGGATTGCTTGTCTTGGTAAGGTGACAAAATGGGATAACAAGGGTACGGATGAATCTAGATTGTCCTAGTGTTGTATGAGGGATGAAAAACGTACTCAAAATATGATTGCCCCCAATTGGTATGTATAATAAGATATATGTGAGGAAAAGCAAGGGTAGCAGATGCTCCAGTGTCACTTCTGATGTTTCATTCTCAGTCGACCTGTGTATAGATCACTCTCTTTTGAAAAAGACATTCTAGTATACTTATTTCTTTTTTTCATTTTTCATTCATTTTTCTTTTTCATTTTTTCACGTATTATTAGTCACGTCCTCTTGTTACAAAGCTAAGCTTTATGAAAATCATTGCAATCATTTCTCAATCAATACGGACTTTATTGGGCTTGTAACGTGGCCAGAGGTTATAGGATTGTGAAGAAAAAGGATATAAAGGCTCAAAAAATATTTTTTTTTGTTTTCTTTTTTAGACAAGGATCATCAACCAAATGTTGTAATCAACCAATGTTATCTTCCATTGTATCATTTACTTTCTTTCTCATTAGAGAGTCTTTGTTCTACTCCCTTTTTATAAACTTTTGAGAATATCTTTTTTTTTTGTCTTACTTCTTTTCTTTCTTTCTTTTTTTTCTCTCCTTTTTTCTTTTTATTTTTCAATTTCTTTTCTTTTTTTTAATTTTCATATTTTTTCTTTTCTTGAGAAGCTTTCGATGTACTCTTTGCCTGATGTGCATTTTCTTTTAGGCTTTCAGAAACTTCTGATGATACTCTTTTCTTGATGAATTAGGAGCTTCGACATATAAATTGTTTATGAATTTCTTCTATCGAAACCTTAAACTAAGCTTCAAATGATCCTCATTAGGGGTATTTGAAAGAAATATTTTTATTTTTTTGGCTCAAAGAGGGTACAAAGGATTTACAAAAGTGTTTTGAATATAGAAACATTGTCGTATATCATTTTGAATCATGATTGCTTGATTTTCAAAGATTTTAACAATGGAAGAAAATTAATAACTTCTGACACGTGCATTTTTCTTTTTTTTTTTCTTTTTTTTATTGTACTATCTTTTGCTTAGATCGCCTTTTTAGGTTTTCAATCTAACCGACTTTTTTTTGAATGCCCCGAAAGAATAGGGGTAGGAGATTGGTCAACTAACAAAAAACTGACATTCTGCCCCATGTAAAAATATTCTTAGGTAATGGTAACCATTTGGACAATCCTCTCATTTGAGAATTTTAGGAATCTAGGAAATTTTGGGAAAGCTTGGTAATTTTGGGAAAGACAATAGGTAATAAACACCGTGTATGCAAATGTTTCCTTAGAAAAGTTAACTTTTACCTTTATTAACATTTTGCTTGAATGAATCCCATTTATTCACATTATTCACATTTATTAACATTACTATTCACATTATTGTAAATTCAATGATCCATGAACAAATGACTCACCACATTTTCCTTTTTTTCCTTTTTTTTTGAAAACTTAAATTTTTTTTGACAAAATGCATTATGAAATTTTGGACTTTTTTTTTTGAAAAATGCATGTTTGAATAAATGAGTGCATGAATTTTTTCAGAATATGCACTTATGAATACATGATTTTTTTTAATGCATATATACTGCATGTTTAAAATATTTTTTTCTGAAAAAAAAAATGCTTTTATGAATGCATAATTTTTTTGAATGCATATATGATGTATGTTTGAATGAATTTTTTTTTTTTGTAAGAAAATGCATTTACAAAATTTTGGAATTTTTCTTTTTGAAAATACATTTATGAATGCATGATTTTTATTTTTTTTGGAATGCATATATAATGTATGTCTGAATGATTTTATTTTATTTTATGAGAAAATAAATTAATGAAATTTTGGACTTTTTCTTTTTGAAAATGCATTTATAAATGCATGATTTTGTTTTTTGAATGCATATATAATCTATGTCTGAATGATTTTTTTTAATTGAGAAAATGCATTTACAAAATTTTGGACTTTTTCTTTTCGAAAATGCATTTATAAATGTATGATTTTTTTTAGATATATTTTTGTTTTCTTTTAATATGTATGCATGCATAAATTCTTTTAGAGAATGCATATATAAATGGAATTTGTGGGAATGCATGTACAAAATTCTAGAAAAATGCATAAGAGATTTTGTGACTGTATATATAGATATTTACAAGCTGATTTTGTTCCTTTGAGAATACTTGCATGAAAATCTATTTTTTATTTTCTTTCAAATTTTCCATTTTTTTAATAGTAATGCATGAATGGATGCTCGAAATTGTAATTTTTAATTTTTTAATGATATGCATGAATGTCTGCTCTACATTGTATTTTTTCTGATTTTTTTCAATGATAATTTATGCTCAAATGTATTATTGTTTTTTAAAAAAAATTATGTATAAATTTTCAAAAAATAATGTATATTCAAAGATTTTTTTTCACAAATATTTACATGAGAATGTATTTATAAAATATTTTTAATAACAATGTATGTACAAAAGGTTTTCTCTTGAGGAAAAAAAAAGTAACATATGTACACAAATTTTAATATATGTACAAAATTTCAAAAGATAATGTATTTACAAATTTTTAAAGGAGAGTATATTTATAAAATATATTTATTTTACTTTTCAGATATGTGTATATATTTCTTGTAATCATTATATGCTAACTTCCTTTCCTTTTCCTAAAAAATGATCAATTTTTTTTGAGTTATTTTATTTCATATTTTATTTTAAGAAAGTTTTTATTTTCCCTTGTCTTTCTATTTTTTCAATGAGGTGAAGACCTTCACAGTGCAGGGAGGGTCTCAAATTAAATTTTTTTAAAAAACTAAGGTTGAGATCATGACCGCATCAAGCGGGTCTCAAAATAAATCTTGCAAGAAGTGATGTAAGTGCATGAATATACGAATGTGTGCAATATTTTTCATTTTTGATATTCTTGATTTTTTTTGTTTGATATTGGCATTTAGGGAGAGATGCATGAGTGTATTGAGAACGTACGAACATATATACGAAATCCTATGATGATTTATGAGAATGTATGTATGAAATGCATAGCTTCCATTTGTGTTAATTGAATGAATGATGATATGAAAATGCATATTTTTATTCTTGATTAAATGGGAATGCATGCATAAAACTTCATTTTTCATTGTTGATTTTTGATGTTTTTGCAAATGCATGTATAAAACTCTATTTTTTGTTTTGAGAATGAGAATGCATAGATGAATGCACAAAAACTCTATTTTATTTTTCGGCTTTAACTGAAAAATAATGCATGCATGCATAAAATTCTATTAAGTTTTGATTTTAAGTAAATGCATATATACATGCATAAAACTTTATTTTTCATTTTTGAATGAGAATGCACGAATGATTTCATAAAACTATTTTTTTATTTTTTTTTTTTTTGAAATAATAACTATACATTTTTTTTAATGAGGATGTATGAATGAATGTATAAAACTCTATTTTATTTTTTTAGTTTTGTTTTTTGAGATGAGAACAACGCATCTTTTTGAATGATGATGTATGAATGGATGCACAAAACTCTATTTTTTTCAGTTTTGATTTTAAGAGAATGCATAAAACTCTATTTTTTGTTTTGATTTTAAGAGAATGCATAAAACTCTATTTTTCACCTTTTCTTTTTTTTTTATGAGAATGCATGAACAATGCATAAAACTCTATTTTCTTTATTTTATATTTCTTTTAAAATGTATTTTCAAAACTCTTCCTATGTTATAGAATGTAGTATGGATGACTTTGAAGATGTATGATGCATGTGCGAATGTATGATGTATGTTATGATATGTGATGCATGTTTAGATGTGTGATAAATGTCTAAATGTATGTTATATATTTACAAGTATGATGCATGCAAAATGTATGCATGTCAATAATTTTTTTTATGCTAGCAAATTAGAAAAGGATGCACAAAAATACAAATTAATTAAGCAATTATTTTTGTTTTGTTTTGTCTTCTTCTTTTTCATTTTTTTATGCAAGAAATTTTTAAGAATTCATTTATTATTTTTTAAAAAAAATAAAAATATATGAAATTTGGATCCATGAAAATTTTCTTCTTTTTTTTTAAGAAAAAACATTTATGAATACATGAAATTATTGTTTATCTTTCTCTTTTTTTTAGAAGGTTTAAAATTTTATTTTTCAGAATGTATGAATGAATGTAATGAGATTGATTTTTTTTTATTATTATTTAATATCAAAATTTAAAAGAAACACATAAGTGTCATGAGAATGCATGAACATATGTATGGAATTTTATTTGAGAATTCCTATAAAGATGCATAAATGAATGTATGATGAAAATGCATGTAGAAAATGTATATTTTCCATTTTTGTTTGCTAAATGATGATATGAAAAAGCATATAACTTTATTTTTCATTTTTTTTATTTTTTTTAAAATGCACGAATGACTGCATAAAATTCTATTTTTTTTTTCTGAGTATGAGAAAGCATAGGTTAATACATCAAAACCATATTTTTTTATTTTATAAATCAGACTACATAGGCAAATGCATAAAAAACTTTATCTTTTTTTTTCATGTATGAATAGGAATCTGAGAATGCATAAAACTTTTTTCTTATTTTTTTTGAATTTTTTTATTTTTATATTATTATTTTTTTAGGCATGAAATTTTTAAGAAAATGTATTTAGAAATGCATGAAATTTCTCTTTTATTTTTTCTTAGAATGTATGAATTTTTTTAAAAAAATGTATGAATAACTAAAATTTTTCATTTGATGTCAACATTTTTTAAAACAGAAATGTATAAGTGCTATAAGAGCGCATGAACATATGCATGAAATTTATTTGAGAATTCTTAAGAGATAAATGAATGCATGATGAAAATAAATATTTTTTATTTTTGTTTATTGAATGCATGATGCATACATGAAATGTATTTTTATAGAATGAATAATAACATAAAAATTAATTTTATATTTTTTTTGTTTCTTTGCTTATTGAATAAGACTTTGAAAATGCATGAATGCATGAGGCTATGGAGATGCATGGATGAATGCTCTAAGTCTATTTGAAACTATTTTTTTTTAAGAATGCATGTATGCTATTTACATGGGAGTACATGAATAGTGGATGAAACTTTAGATGAGAATGAATATATGATACGTGAAACTTTAGATGAGAATAAATTTTATGAGATATGTATGAATGTATGAAGTCATAGGTGAATGTATGAATGAATGAATGAATCCCGATTTCCTTTATGATTTTTTTTTTAGAATATATGAATTTGTAAATGATACTGTATGATAAATGAGTGGATACAATCTCTTCTCATATTATTTTTAATCTTGCAAAAAAAATGAATGTATAAATGAAACTATTTTAATTTTTTTGTTATTTTTTATCATGGGGATGCACTGACGAATGAAATTTTATTTCAATTTTTTTTAATGTTATATGAATGGATTCATGATCACATTTCTTTGGTTTTTTAAAAAAAAACGCAATATGTAATGCATATGAAAAAATGAGATCAAATTTTTTATGTATAATGTTTTTTTTTAATTTTCAAATCCTAAAAAGGTTGTAATGCATGTTAGGAAAAAAATGTTAAATTTTTTTTATTTTTATTTCCCAAAAATCATTTTTTAGAGAAAAAAAATATGTAGTGCATGTGGGACAAAAATATTTAATGTTTTTTAATATTTCCCAACATCACTTTTTTTAGGGGGAAAAAATGCAATGCATGTGAGAAAGATGAGATTATTATTTTTATTTATTTTTAAAAATCTTAAATCATATGTGATGCATCTTAGAAAAAATGTTTAATGTTTTTTATTTTTATTTCCCAAAATCATTTTTATAAAAAAATATAAACTATGCAATGCATGTGAGACAAAATATTTAATATATTTATATTTATATTTCTTAAAATGGATTTTTAGAAAAAATAAGATATGCAACGTATGTTAGAAAAAAAATATTTAATTTTTTTTATTTTAGAAAATAAGTAATACATGCTAGAGAAAATGTTTAATGTTTTTTGTATTTCTATTATGTTTTTATTATTATTTCTCAAAATCATTTTTTCAGAAAAAGGAAATATTAAATGCAAAATGAGATTAATGTTATTTATTTATGTATAATATTTTTTTGTTATTATTAAAATAAAAAATGTAAAGCATGAAATTAGGGTGTTTTTTGGAAAATCAATTTTTATTTTTTTTTTTTTTGAAACAGAAAATAT
>Ga0209489_102595_pt1 | contig 36422 bp, 13 predicted proteins | sample SiratrowhiteBW_FD_187527 | JGI IMG/M metagenome (GOLD analysis project Ga0209489, IMG submission 187527) | Root nodule microbial communities of legume samples collected from California, USA - Siratro white BW (SPAdes) (version 2) | ecosystem: Host-associated > Plants > Roots > Nodule | place... | reverse complement strand
ACGAGTCCAACGGTGGGCTCCGCTTGAGAAACTGATGAGGTATGGAAACAGAAACTTAGAGAGAAGTCAGAGGAAAAGAGGTTAGGGGTTTTTAGAGAGATGATGGCTTGAGTTGAAATGAGACTTTACTACTTACTTTTTCTATAAATACGCGTTTTTAGTTTAATAATATAATAATCAGTGCTCATTCCACTTTTACCATTTCACTCAAATGACAGATTTTCAGGTTATTACAGTCACAACTCTTATGTTTTCGTTTTCAATAGTAAAATATAATACTTTTTAAATAACTTTTAATATTTTTTTTGTCAACGTGATATTGATATAAATTTTGTTGATAATTCACTTCTGTTAAAAAAATAAAAATAACAATTTATAATAAAATCTCTTAGTTTTTATCCATAAAACTCCAACATAAACTTCAAATTTAGCTATTCTCCAACAATCATTTTGAATTAATTGTAGATGTTTTAATAATTATAAATATTTATTATCAGTATTTCATTACAAATATTTTTAAAAATACTTATAACAAAGTTGAATCTTATTTTATAATAGATTATTTAAATTCACTTTATCAATATAATTATAACAATATAATAATTTATTATTATATTATTATGTAAAAATCATTTATATAATCAACACATTTTAATAAAATTCCCGTGTAATTTTACTTAAGATTAAAAATCCGTATAATTAAAAAGAAAAAATTGTTAAATTAATTAAATTTAAAAATTCATAAAATGCATAAATATCTGTTAATTATATTTATAACTAAAAGCTTAACACTATTCATCCATTATAATTATAAGTAAATTATTAGTTGTGTTCATCTTCCCTTTATCATCTTCTGGAAGATAATTTTTTTTCTCTCAAAAAAATGTGTGAAGAAGCATGCATGTACAATGAATCAGTAACACATTTACACTTGAAACATCATCGTCTAACAAGTAGAGCTATCTCAGATGCAACTATCAATTCAAAATCCCATGTCTCACTTTTGGTCTGACAAACCAAAAAAAAATAAAAATACTAAAATTAATAAATTTTAAATACTTTAAAAATTTAAGGTTGTAGTATTTTAATATTTTTGATCCTTATCGTGACAGTGCTGTAAAGTTTCTGTTATTATTTAAACAAATAAGTGGAACCAAATGTCCACATCTTCTCTATTAAAGGTAGGGAAAATTATTGTCAAGTTATTTTGGTTACTAAATTTTATCGTATGAAATTAAAAATTAAAAATTATTAATTTATCCATATAATTTGTTTCTATAAATTAATAAAACTCTAATCCTTCTACATTTATATTTAAGTAAGAGTTTTGATTTTCATCTGCTTGCTTGTGGAATACATATATACTCGTATTCATTGATTATTAACGTAAAATTAATAATTTAATAAAGTGATGTCAATTAAAACAAGATCTTGAGTAATATTATTGAACCCTAATATAAATTATTCAAGCACAAGTCATATTCAAATAATATTAAAAACTAAATAATTTTACAAAATCATTAAGAGTAACGTTTGATAACTTTTTAACGAAACTAAATTTAGAATAGTTGCATGTTGTTCTGTACAATCAGTATACAGACATGGCCTGCATATACGTACAAAGAATAATTTTACGGTCACATACGTAAATGGCTGCATATACGTACAAGGATAATTTTACGGTCACTCAGAATTGACATTTGTATATACTATATATAGCGTAAATAATATAATATTCCAACACAACTTTTCAAAGCACAAATATTTTATTATAAATTGAAACCATGTTCAACCTCTCATGCATTATTTTACTATTTAATAAAATATACACTCATATATATAAAAAATCATTTTAATATCGTATATTATTTGTTTCTTTACATGTAAATAGCTCTTAAGTGTCAACCAGTCATTTGTCAATTTTTAAAAACTTCCATGAAGAAACACAACCTTATAACCGGGATGATACAAGTTATTTATTAATATACAAAATTATTGTTTTAGAAGGAGAAAACAACAACACATGGAAGAGAGTATTACACCATATTTAACCTATGGAATAATTGTGAAAATCAGACTATGGTACTATTAATTTTGAGTAAGTTTGTTTAAAATAATTAATTTTTGAATGAGAGAAATAAACTTTTACACAAGGAAATAAAGTGGAAAAGAGATAAAATTGATTAACAAAGTTATAAATTTTTAAATTAAGAACAACTAATCTATTTTTTTTACAACTTTAAGTTATTGTTTTGAAAAGAAAAACTTATTTTACAAGCGCTTATTTTCTTACTTTTTTTTTTCTCTAAATATTCTATACCTTATTAAAGTTGTCAACTATTTTTTCTGTGAATCATTTAATAAGATTTGACTCAAAGTTTAAATAGGTTACAATTTTTTGTCAGGCCTGTACCTTATTTTGATTCGTTTTAAAAATTTAAAAATTAAATAAAAGATTAAAAATAAAATAGGTATCTTTAAATTAAAGTCATATTAATTAAATTAATTTTAATTTTAAATATAATAATTTAATATATATATATATATATATATATATATTAATAAAGTAATAATATATTACTTTATACAGTATAATTATTATTTCATAGAATGAACCTGTCCCTAGACTTACATGAGTCCAATCTAAACTCATTTAGCTTGTATTCTAAATGGAGTGGGTATAAAATGTTCTAGTTCACTTTATATCACGATTTTGTACATCTAATTTGATTATTTTGTGAGCTAATAACTTAATGGAAAATCAAAATCATAAAAATAATAACTGATTTTTAGAATACAAGTCTTTAAAATTATCTGATTAAAAAAATAATAAAAGACATATGATGTAAGTGTTGAAAATAAAAGGTAACGTGATATAATAAAACTTACCTAAAATAAAGTCCCACATTGAGTTTAAAGAGTGAAAGTACAGTGAGGGGTTGTTATCATAAACCTCACCTTGGACCCATTATAGATTTTGAACTAATTAAGTTTGGGTTGCTTTCACCCTAGTTTCATGAGATGATGAGGTTGATGTGTGTGAAGTTATTAAACTCCACAAACAAGAAGCAAAGGAACTAAAGTGATGTAAGAAAGCATTGAGTTTGGGTTAGTTAGTGCAAAAACTAAGTGAAAAATACATGCATGTGCACCATGGCTGGACTTCACAAACACCTATGATACCCTTACCAATGCCACTTGTCTCTGCAATCCTTCTCAGTGATTGAGACCAACAACACTGTCCTCTCCTCTGCTACACTTTTTAGGAAAAGTTGTCCTTAGCCACAACTCACAAAATTCATGGTCCCCTTTGCCTTAAGTGGTCCTAATTGCCCTACACTTTCTAACTTCTCTTACTCTCACATTCACACTCTACCATCCTCATACACCTGTTATATCAGTTTTTTCATCCATTAATATTCTTCTTTCAATACTTTCAACCTAATTTAATCTATACAAGAAATGTTCTATAAATGTTTATAACACTTCTGTAGGTAGAACAAAACATAAACCAGCTATTCAATAAACTAAAGTTAACCTATGTATCATGTGCACAAGTTATTTCTTTTTGCATCTCTCAAATCTTACTTTAATTTGTATGTAACTTTTGGACCATCTTTCCTTTACCACATGATCAAAAGGTTTGGCTTTGAAGCCATGTGAAAAGAATATTAATTGTATATAGAATTTGGAATGTTTTAAATAATATATAAGATCAAATGTTAGAATTTGAAATTTATCTTTGTTTTAAATTGGTCCATGGGCATGTAATTTCAAAAAAGAAAAACTGTACTTCTTCAAATCTATACTGTTAATTTGATATGGTTGATAACTTTGGTTCCAATATTCACAAGTTAGGTCACTATGACTTATTGGTTATTAAGAATAATAATTAGTAATGTTAGAAAACCTAATCAATATAAAATAATTAAAAAAGTGTTAAAAGGTTGAAAATAAATTAGAACTTTTCTTTTTAGATTTTCAGATCTATTTTTTTTCTAAACTGAACTATTTGATTTTAATTTTAAATTAAAAATCAAAATCAAACTGAAATATTAAATGCGATATTATAAATTTAGAATTAATTAGCAACTAAATGGGATATTATAAACTTAGAATTAATCTGCAACTAATAAACTAATAAATATGTATTGTAAAAGTTTTTGGATGATGCATTGTATTAACTTATAATAGGTTTATATTTCATTTTTTTAGCAGCAATAAGAAATAAATAAATAAGAAACTTTTGGGTGTTTCAACCTATATACAAACAATATAATTATATTGTGTTCAGTAAATGTAGATATGTTTAATAAGTCAAACAAGTACAGAATATTATAAGCATTCAAGATTGCTTGACAGTCAAATTTCTCTTTCATTACTCAAGAAGATATTTGTCTAATCTATTATATATGTAAAACCAATGCACATTTCTAGACAAATCACAATCAAACATTCCCACCAGACCTCCTTAAGACCAAGACCAATAAAAAACTCTGTAATTTTATTGTCATCATTGTATCCTTATTCGAACCACCTTGTCTAAAAGCAATTTGAATTTTGTCCAATTGTAAAACTCTAGTCATAACACAAGAGCTCCCAACCAAAAACTAACAAAATTTCGGTCTGGATTGGATATAAAAGTCAATATATTGAACTCCCACAAGTATATGCAAAAACAATATAGTACTAATCCAAATATTTTTCAACAATAGTTAAGGGACAATAATAAATGTAACTGCAATCATTACTATATATCTGTCCCTTCAAAATATGTTTATATACATCAAAATAAGATAATAATTTTATATTGTGATTTTTAACTATATAATTGAGTATATAAATATCACAATGTGAAAAAGAATTATATGCCTAATATGTTGAAGAGATTTAGAAATTATTACTTTATTACAATTTAATTATATATGCATAATGATTAGTGTAACATAGGTTGAATCATGTCATTAGTTTAAACCTTAATAGTAGAACTTTACGCATTATATATTTTTGCAAAATCCATTCAAGCCATTCTAACCTAATACTAATTCAACCTAATTTAGATGGGTTCACATTGCTTACAATCTATTTTATTATGATATTTAACACCACTCACTAATATTTTTTATTCACTAACATAAAACAAAAACTATTAAAATTTATCGAAATAAAATTTAGCACTCAATATTTTTTGTTGTTAATTGAAGTTCCCATAAAATCAAGAGTTAAACACAATTAAACAATAATAAAAGTTATTAGCATATGAATACATAAGTTTATATTTACATAACATGGTGCTATTAATCAAGGATGGTCATTGATATGTATGTGTCTATAAATATAAATTTGAAATACAAGGCAACCCAGAGATATTCTTCAAATTGAAGTAATGTTTGAGTTTACAATTATTTTGTGATGTGACCAAACCTTTAAAAAACTTATTTGTCAATTTTGACCCATATGAGAGAGAACCTAACATTGATCCACTGTTTGAATTATATATATAGTGTGCTCTTCTTTTAAGCACAACTATTATAAGGGTTATTCTGCATGCCTAACTGTGGTCCTTCCACACATCAATTATTAAAGAGAAACTATCTTTTGGTGTAGTTTCATGTTCTAGCCTCACATTCACAGTATGTTCTTATGCATAATAATAGTCTCCAATTCCCTCTAGACCTATGTTACATCCTTAATTCTTTTTAATTTAAAAAAAAAAAACTTATTATATTCATTAAAAGTCACACCATAAACCCAATCAGCTCTAATATAATAAATTTTCATATTATTCTAAAAGAAAAAGTAAATTTTAAATTTAAATCAATTTTATTAAACTAGTTTATAAAGTAAAATTTAAACATAATTCAATCTTATTAAACTAAACTGTTTATAAGGTAAGATTTATATTTCTTTATATATTATAACATTACTATATATGTATTTGGTAGACATAAAATTTATAACATTAGATTTTTGAAATCATTAAGTTGTTGGATATTAATTTTATAAAAAGTTAATCTATTTAAAAATTTGTTAGATTTACTAGTTATTGGATCATTTTCTAATTAAGACAATAACACCAAATATGAATTTTTTTCTCCAAAAGATAAACTAATCTTGGATCATTATATCTTTTAAAAGTTTTATATACACTTGAATAAATTTAATCACAATATTCTCTATTAAATATGTAACACATTCCATTAATATATAATTTACAATTTACTAATTTGCATTGAGACATATTGTGTTACCTACATCATAAGTTATGATTTTAGGTACTTCTGCCATTAAAATATATACTCATTGACACATTAAAATGATTGTGCATGCTTCTAATCTAGTATCTAAGAAGGGTTGAGTATACTTTATGAAGTGAATTTAACAAATTAGATTCTAGAAAGTGTAATGATACTCTACACGAAACCTTGGTTTGATGTGTAAACATCAAAGAAAAGAAAACACAGGTTTGTTAAGATTGATGAAAGCTCTCTTCACATGCTACCTTCTTTACGTGTTCAATTATCTTCCATTAATTAATTGGCTCATCTTCTTCATGTCTTCATGGCTAAAATAAAAAACATGCAAGTACACTTAAAAGACACATCATGAAACTGTTTCTTAGTCATGTATCCATGGTACTAGGATTTGGTGATTGGTGTAAAGAAAATCCAAAGGGTAAGCACCATTTCACACAAAACAATATACACATTTGCACATTTTGCTTAATAAGTAGAGCATATGACAATTGAGGGTGAATTTTGAATTTTGTAAATTCAATATGAAAATTGAGGGTGATTATTTGAAGATGCATTACACCTGCATCTATGAAATGACTTTGTCCTCCATTTTTTTTTTCTTACTCTAGTATTAAACACACACAATGAATTAATGATACAAATATACCTAAGTTTTATCCATCCCTATTTTCTTATAAACTTTAGAGATTTGATAGTTGATTTAAAATGTTTATCAAATAATTTCTAAGGTTAACTGCTGTTCATCATTCTAAAATGTTTGTGAAAATTAAAGAAATATATTACGTATTCAATGATACATTTACTTTTAAAATCAATTCTGATTTTGTCTATGAAAACCTAAATAGTTAAAAGATATTTCACTTAAATGAATTTTATAAGAATCAAATAGAATTCGCAATAGAATAAGAGATTAATTGTTTATAATTGTTTGGTTACATAGAGTTTTTTTTTTATAATATTAATAATGAAAAATCATTCAGTATTTTTAAAATGTAAAAAATATGTATATAGTAATTGTAATTTGTTAAAACTTAGACATTTAAATTTTTCTGTAATATTATGTATTTTCTAAAATTTTTAATGTTTTTCTTCTTTAAAAATGTTATAGTGCTTCAATATAATTATTTTCTGGATCCGTCACTAATTTTATCCAAAATTTATAAGGGAGTGTCTTTTTCATTATAAAATGATTAATTCAAAAATGAAAAATTATATTTGAAATAATTTTATTATAAAAAATTATGTAGATTACTGTGCAGGAAGGAAAATTTCTGAGTCGTGATTTTCTTGTTTATGTGAGACCAAGAACACTACTAAATTCACAAATGAAAAGCCCACAATAAAAAAGACTAACGAAATTATTTCCCAACTTGAGATTGAATGGTTTCTCTGAATTAGCCACGGAAAAAAGGTAATTACAAATAAAAAATAAAATAAAAAATATTTACAAGTTAAAAAATGAATAGAAGTATCTAGGAAAATAAATAATATTTGTTTATAAAAATGTACTACAAATTTTATAACCTGTGATAGAGATGGAGAGAAAAAGTAAATCTCTTTATTATTAATTCATTGGCTGTATCTGCGAATGTTTTAAGGTTTTGCTAGCTTTGTCAGTTGAGAAATTATATCCTCTCAACTCATCTTGTTCATCTTTCAAGGAATGTTTTGCTTAATTTGACGGTGTTTCCTTATGTTCTCAGAAGTTTGATGTAAGTCTAATTTACTTTTTCTATTGTTTGGGAAATAGATAATTTTCAAGTAAAGAAAATTATTTAAAATTAAGAGTAGATTTGATTTTGATTAGGGAGTACGTCTCATATTCGAATGATTAATATTGTGTTTGGATTAATTTTGAAATAAAATTGGTCACTTGAAAATGTTTGATTTTAGTTAAATGTCTTAATATTTTGAAACTGTACATAATAAAATATAACAATTTAATACTGAAATAAATTATTATTTTATTATTATATAATATTTTATTAAAAAATAAGTGTGAAATAAAAGTAATTTGTAAAGAATAGTGTTGAAAGTAGAAAGTAGAATTTTTCTTTAGTTAAGTATTGTTGTGTGTTTTATTCGGTTTTGAATGTGATAATTAGTTAAAATGGTTAATTTAAGTTGTACTTGTTAATGAAAATAATATATAGATTTAAGTAGTAGTAAATTGGATTAAAAACCTCTATAGAATATACAAAAGTGAATTTTAGAAAGTAAGTTATCATTTTTTATAGTGAATATCTGACTTTATTAATGATTCATGGATTAAAATATCATGAGAAGTTAAGGCAAAGTATTGATATGAAATATTATAATTCTATTGAATGAATATATGGAATGTTAAATTAGATTATTGAGGTAATATACTTGATATGATACACGTTATTTTTAATGCTGAGTGTCTAAATTTAAGAAGAGATATTTTAACTTTATTAATGGTCCAAATCACATGGATTAAAATATCATGTGATAAAAAGTTGAGACAGACACTACTATTATATATGTTTGATTATATAATTATTTATAGAATAAACTTACTTAAAATTATGGATATTTATGTAAATCAAATATATAAGACATATTTAATACAATACAATTATGTAAAAAGATGTCTATTTTGTATCTTGTATGTATTGGAGTTAGGTTTATTATAAACCAACAATGCTTTGAAATTGATCATGTAAAGTTGATTTGGTCTATTTATTATCTTGTATCCATTAAAACTGAGATTAGTATTTTAAAATAAACCAGATATAATTGATTTAATTTGTTTGCTATCTTATATTCATTAGAGTCAAATTTAACAATATTTTGAAATTAATCATATATAATTAGTTTGATTGATTTAAGTCATCACTAACATGTATTTCTATGTATAAATAACTTACCTTTTTTTTGTTGTAATTGTGCTTGGTATATGAATATATGATATTATCAATCCAGGAAATGATTTTAGATAGACTTAGATAATTTTTGTCATATATATTTACATAAGTCCTTGTCCACAAATAGTAAAATGTTTTCTTGTTATCTCACAACTCAACCCTTGTCTACAAGATTTTATGCAAGTTGAGATTTTTCTTCAAAATTTACGGGATTGTTCTCATTAAAAAAAGTGAATTTGCATAGGATTCCTAACAAATAAGTTCTTTTTCAATATAAATACCTTCTAACTAATTACCATTTTATTTTATAGAAATCAATTTGATATAATGACAATATTTTGATTGATATGCAACCAACAAAATAATATCACATTCTCATCAAATCATTTGAACATATCCTCTATTTGTAAAATTGTATTCAGCACATCATCACATAATTTCATTATTATTGTATGAACGTGATAAAAAAATCAACATACAATTAGTATTAGAACATTCTTACATCTCCTTATATCAACATAAATAATTACAAAGTCCTTTTAAGTGATATAAGAAATATCCAAAACAACAACTATTACTCATATTTGGCCTGAGATATGACAACTCCATTAAATGACTTACTTGGGCCGTCACAAAGAAATCATTCACAGTATTCCTAATATATTAATATGTGAATATCAAGCTTATTCACACATATATAAACATTATTGCTATTATCTTATTGATTTAAGAACTAAAGAGGTTAGTAATAATAAACATTTTGCTATTTGTCATAATGTGATTAGGGATGTTATCCTCCTTGACTTTACCACATTTTTACACTTATTTTAAAAAAATAAAAAAAAATATAAACAGAGTAATAAAAGTTTTACTGTACTAATTTTCTTTGTTCTCCAGACTATAATCTTTATCAGTTTCTGATAGAATAGTCTGGTCTGTTTTAAAATCACTAATAGAATAAATGATCTTTTTTGTCCCTAGTATATAGATCGATAAAATTTAATTGCTTAAAACTAAAAACTATTATTTAATCTCAAAATATGTTTGATTAGATCCTCAGTCTTCTATAATTTTTATAATCAAATCCTATACTTAATAAAAGCAACACAAATTATTATTTTTCTAACTAGTTAAAGTCATCATAGACTAACTCAAGACCCAATTAATTGCAAAGAACTTACAGAATCAATACATCTTTTTAAATTAATACAGAACTAATGAAACAAATTGTTAAAGCAAAAAGTAGAAGTTGGCACTTAAACTACCAATCAATGGAGCAAATTAGCAATATCAAAGGCACTACCATCATAATTAAACCAGTAAAGGACAAATAACAAGTATATAAGCTGGCATTTAACCAACCACAAGGAGCCTCAGAAAATGAGATTTTACATAAAAAAATAACATGGGGGGCGTAATTCATTTTTTCATCTTTTTTTTACAAAGGCAAAATAGACTAGCACAAAAGAACAGTGAACGGAGTCACTGCTATTGCTGTCAGAAACAGTGGTTTCCATGTTAAAGGGAAAAGGTATATGTTGTTTTAGAATGTACATACCCAATGGCTCAAGACAAAACCCTCACACTTGTTACCATCTATCAACAGCATTAATAATCTAGTGAGGAACTGGTTTCAGCAGTTTCATCCTCACTGAAGCTAGAAGGCATCTCTGCAGCAGATCTGCATGTTCATACATAATGCCATTAGAAAAAGGATACTTTTATGTTTAAAAGCTTCTTTACAAAGTTATTTTTGGCCTATTTTAAAAGAGAAGAGAAACCCAAAAAAGGTTTAAAGCCAAACACTACCTAAATAAACATGCTCATGATCTAATAAAAATATTGAGGACCTGAGTGATCATATATTGTCATGAGAGACAAAAACAAACATAGAAACACCCACCTATGAATTTTCCTTTGCTCCATCTCAGCAACAGGTGACGGTTTCACATGATATTGTTGAAGCATGTCAACTTTAGCTCGCTTTGCAAGCTATAGACATAGTAAAGCAAAACATCATATACATGTGTGGAAGGAGGGTAGTGAGGTCATTAGGAAATCAAATAATCACATTCCAGAAGGACAATTTAGACATCTAAAACTAACCATGATTTCATTTGGAAGCCTGCCTGCTCCATCTACATCGCGGTATGCATTTTTTGCTTTCTGGTCCACCTTAAACATTTCTTCCTGCACAAAATATAAGCATTTTAAACCATCTGTAAGCATGATAAATTGATCATTACAAATATAACACAGAAATGTAGTAACAAACCTTTGCCATCCTAGCAGATAATGCTCTTTCTTCAGTATCCATGGGAACACGGGAATTTCGGATTGAACTAGAAGGTTTAGATTTTACATGTCCACTCCTTTGTATTCTCTTTGGATTGATCTTATCATAACCATGCATCATCAAGTCTTTTGGCTTAACCGCAAGCTTCTCTTCAAAGTGATCACTATGGTTAGAAGCAGAATCAGATCGCATCCCCTCAACCCCATGCTTATAGCTCATTCTATGATTCTTAGCACTGTTATAGCCAGATGCTTCTCCAGTAGAGTCTTCATACAAATCTGGGAAAGGGGTCCTTCCAGAAACATGAGTGGTATAAGCGTAGAAAGGTTGCCTTTGTTTTATATTCTGAAGGGCTTTATGATCTTGTTTATCCTGGAAATCAGATTCATGCAAGCAGCCAAAGTCAGCTCCTATATGCAAATCTTGGGAATTAAATTTAGTATAATGCGAATCGTATCTCTGCAAATGCATATCACATAATCAATGCTATTTTTAAATCCAAGATTATTTTTGTTAATAAGCTATTCTACTAGTTCCATTTTGGTAGTTTACTGGCAATGGTAATAACCACTCCAGTCCATTTCTTTATCATTACCACTAATCTAGGAAGCACCGACACCTCTGTAGAATAGTACATTGTCGGGTCCAAAACTTACTTGGACACGACAACGACACTTGTTTGACAACCTCCAACACGTGTTTGACATTCCTCAACAGAGGCACAATTTTAAAAAAATTCAGTTCAAATGCCTCTTCAATTCGGGTTGAGCATAAGCAAAGAAAGTGAGCAGACTCCAATTATTGGACAACACTTCCTAAATACTACTATAACAAAAAGGTTAAAAAAAATTAAAAGAAAATAGATCATTATAAATAATACATCACTCATTTTTTTAGGTTTGTTTTCATCAGATTTAACTTATTGTAACTATTAAGATATGTGTTTCTTATTTAGAATTCTATTGTGAAGGGTGTCATTGCAGGGAAACTGTAATAAATATGTTTTTATAGTGTGAATTATATAAAACTAAATTTTCGATTGAGATTTTTGTCACGTTGATTACATATATCAGTGGTGTCGTTGTATCCTATATTTTGGACATTACTTTGTTCTGGTGACTGTGTCCATGTTGGAGCCGCTAAAGCCTAAACCACTCCATTTTCCCAGCCACTTTTAGAAATCCAAAATGTAAAAATGAGAGAGATTAAACAGAAAATTGTGGCCAGGGGTGGGTGACAGGATGCTAGACTTGGCAACAAGAGGTACTTATAGCTATCAAATATGGTTATATGGGTATGAATACAACTGTAAACAATTGTTTCAAAGAGAAATGGTTTGAATAAATGTCATAAATTTCAATAGTCAAAAAGTCAGAACCCATAAATAATTATGATTTAAAGAAAAAGTATTAATTACTAAACTCATAACATAAATGCATTAGAAAGGTCACTTACAGAGCTGAGATGGGGTTTTTTTGCAGCAGAGATTTCTGGAGAATTCAGAAGCGGAGGATCTGCTACACAGAATGGTTCTGCCATAGCACCAATAGATTATAAGGTACCGATCAATCTATTCTTAAAATCACTCAATGCATTTAGAAAATGATCATGAGTTAACGACAGAAAAAATAATGCTTCATGCTTCATTATTTTTTCACAATTTGATGTGTAGCAGACAACAACACATTCCTTTAACCCAAAATGGAAAATTACATTTTTTCAGTTTCAACACTAAACAGCATTAATCTTACAAAATTAATTGAATGAGACATCAAATGGGAGAATACAATATGATGCAACCTACCATTAGCTGGATCTTCAGTTTGGCACTCGAAGGCCCCCGGAGGAAGTGGATCAAATTCTATACCAAGAAGTGGACCATCTTCCTCATAATGCCTTCCTAATTGCTTCTTAACAGCAGTTATAGCAGCATGTTCTATCTCGCCCTTCACTTTCAAATACCCTGATGGCTTGTATCCCACGTTAACTGCACCTTTGGGATTTAAGGGTGGAAGAGCTCCATTAGGTGTAAGATGTCTAGAAGGTTCAATATCATATGGATCCTGACCTTGAGCAAATGCCCTTCCTTGCAAAAAGGAGCTGCTCTCAGATGATGTGTCATCCACTCCACTAACATTTTCCGGATAACGGTTCCTCCGTCTGTGAGTCATATCAGCAACAGATATTTCCTGATTGTAGAAGCCATGGCTCTCAACCTCCTTAGGATCCAGATACCTGTAATCAGCATGTTTACTGCTTCCACAAGAATCTTGCCCTAGTCCACTGCCGCGATCCTGGATGACACCGCTTGATCGATCTTGTCGTCCATTAGCCACAGCTTCGTCTTTCATTAATCTTTTATCCTTTAGCCTTCTGTGGCAAAACCATCCAGATATTTGCTTTTCTGTCAATCCTAACTCCTCAGCAAGTTCTACTTTCATTTCCTCTGTGGGGTACTTGTGCTCTGGAAACAAAAGTTAAAAAATGAAATTCCTCAGAAATTACCACTTTGCAAATTGCATTAGCTTACACACACACACACACACACACATATATATATATATATATATATATATATATATATATATGAGAAAAAAGTATTCTTACCATTATAAAATTTCTCCAAGGCCATAAGCTGGTATGGTGTTTTCAGCTTTCTTTTCTTATTTTTCTCATTGGAGACTTTATTTTCTTCTGATTGCAATTCACTTGATTCTAAACACCAACAAGAAATTCGGGAAGTTTAGTACGTGTGTTGTGTTACAATGAAAAACATAATTACAATAATATAAGCCAGAGAAAACAATCAAGAAGCATCTTATGTCATATTAACCGCTCAAATTGATTCACAAATGTTATGGAATTAAAACATACAACTATATACTGCAGTGGCGAACAGTTATGACAATATGGAAAATAATGCATACAGTGGAATTGAAGTAAAGTTATCCGTGTGAAGTGTTGATAAGATCATAAGAAGCAAAAAGTTTCTTTCCCTAAATATTGAATCAAGAAGTGACTCAAAACCACTAGCATGATATCATTCGTCACATGATACAAGTTTGACACAGCACTGGCCAGTTACCTTCTCCACATTTTTTATAAGTTTTCTAAACTTTAATAATATTAATCAAATTTGTAATCTCCTAGGTCTTTCACAGAGAGCCCATGATTTGTGCCAATCAAGACCAAGTGCAAGTGAAAGAAGAAAAAAAAGAGCAACAACAACAACAACCAAGCCTAATTCCACGCATTCCACACGGAAAGTAGATCCAACCGATTCATGGTCATTGAAAGAGCAAAACAAAACTTCTCCAATCCATACAAAAAGAAAACATGGAAGAGAATAATGTACGAAGACATCAAGTACTAAATTTGAATCATGATCAAAATCAATCAAACCCCATATGAACCCTTCAGTTTGACTCACTTTTCCAGACCCCAAATACCCCAAATTGAAGAACTTGGAGGCACACCCACCATTACAACAACCTAATGCAAACAACCCAAGTTCCGGGTACCAACAATCAATTTCAAAAGCATGGAAATTTAAGTAATCTGAGAAAGAACAAAGCACAAAATCGAAGACCCAAATCCGTGATAAGGCTAAAGTAGAATAAAAACACAATACCTTCCATTGGGGTGAGGAATTGCGGTTAAGAAGGATCCTCTGTTAAAGTTTTGGGGCGAATTTTGTTGAGTGGCTTGTGAGAAAAGCGAGGACCCGTTTGCGGGAAAAGAAAAGAGAATGCAAGGACATTAACAAAAACAAAAACAAAAACGTGTGTTGTCTGTAACTGGGTACGTTTTCAATTTGACCCCCTAACTCCGCTTAGGAACAGAGAAAGGAGCTTCTGGTGAAGGTGGAAAGACAAAGCCAGAAGAAACAAAATCAATTCGTCTTATGTCGGATTTTCTGTGCTTGCTTGTTCCAATCAATCTTTGCATTCCTCCAAAATAAATAAACAGATGAATAAATAAATCAGATTTACCTCCACTAAATAAAGTAAAATCCGTTTCAAAGGATAATAAAACATGTTGTTTTAATCGTAGATACAAATAAAATTCCATATATTTTTCGTTATTCTTGCTTGTAAAGATAGATTTCACAATGTTAATGCAAAAAAATAAAGATACTTATTGATTTAGATCATCTCCACCAATATGAAAATAAAAAATATATGATTTTTAACTTAATGAGATTAAATGTTATGATAATGGACTATCTGTGATTTATAAACTTAATTTACAGACCCAATTCAGAGATATATTTTTCTTATTATTAATTTTTTATATGATTTTTTTACTATATCATCATATATTTTTATCATTTTTGTTATTATTTAGTTTATGTAGTCAATTAAATAAAAAAATGTTTTTTTAATATTGAAATTTTGTGTGGATATGTAGGATAAATTATGTACTTTTTTTTTTTATGAATTTTAATATGTATACATAATTGGGTCAAATAATTCTAATCCAATTAATTTGTTAAAAGATTTAATTTTTAATTTTCATTATTTATTGTTTTCTCAAATTAATTCAACCTGATTATATTTGATAGATTAAATTCAATTTTCTCTTAAATTTGATTTAAATCAACTGGTGAACCCCTTCCTAGGAAATATAACTGTTAGACACATGAACACTTGTGCTAATGGAAAAAAAGAGAGAGAGAGAGAAAGGAAATAAAGATGGAATAAAAAGTGGGAAAAACAAGATCAGTTATAATGTGTAGTGAAAGAGTAAACTAGATTAATGAAATATGAAAATTATAATAAGGTTTTTCTTTTACTATTGTTATGGATTGTTGTTATTAACAGAGTAAAAAATTTAACCTAACTTGATTGACTCTTAACTATATAACTATTTTATTATTTCCATACAGATACACATGTTAAAAATATAAATATAACTTTTTATGTTTTGCAAACTTAATAGAATACTCTGAAAATCTACATCCATATATCCACCTGTAGTAATATATGATATAAATATAACAAGAAGATAAAGAGAAGATAAAATATAATATTTTAATATTTTTTTTTTCTAAATATTTGTTAAAAAATATTTTTTTATATATGATTTTTTAAAGTAAAAAACGTATTGAAAGCAGAGTGACAATTTTATAATCACAAAGTATAAATAAAAATACAATACACAAGTAAAAATTAATATTAAGTGTGTATGCAACAAGATAATCTAATCAATCGTATTTAAATTTGAATTGATGAGAAATATTCTAATTAATCATTTTTGGTCTTTTCAATATTTAGACCTGGCATTGTTAATACTGTACCAAATGTAGTTTTTTTTACAACAAAATATTTTTTTTATCAAATGAATTTATCAAGTGGAAAATTTTGAGAATGGTAAATAAACAATGGCAACTCATTTAGAACATAAATTGTTTGTTTCAATTTAAAATGAAAATTTTGGTCTCAACTAACTCATGAAGTGAAAATTAGTAGGAATAGAAGTAGATGTTCCAACCAACTACCATAATTTAATTTGTACCAACCTAACAAAAAAAAGAAAAAAAATAAACATTAAACTTTTTTTAAAAGAAAAAACATTTTTTTTTAAATGTTACATGTTTTTTTTTTTCATTTTATGAAACTAAAAAAAATCTACTGTGCAAGGTTGTTCCCATTTGCCTCAATGGCGAAAACAGTGTTGACACAGAAGCTACTCACGCGCCTTCCTTCACTTCAATGTCATCGCAAGTTCATCCACGCGCGTACCAATCCCACGCTCCACGACGCCGTTCGCACTCGGAACCTTCCAGAAGCTCAGGCTCTCCTCCTCCGAATGATCAGAAAACGCGGCGTTTCACGCGCCCAGCTCATCGATTCCCTTCTGCCCCCTTCTTCTCCCTCTCACAAAACGCCGTCGTTTTCGATTTACTCATAAGAACCCACGTCCAGGCACGGAAGCTTCGAGAAGGTTCCGAAGCCTTCCGCTTGCTGAGGCAGCGCGGCTTCGCGGTCTCCATCAACGCCTCCAACGCGCTACTGGGCGCGTTGGTCAAAGTGGGATGGGTCGATTTGGCGTGGACGGTGTACGAGGATGTTGTCGCAAGTGGCGCAACGGTTAATGCCTTCACTTTCAACATCATGGTCAATGCTTTTTGTAAAGAGGGTAGGTTCGACGAGGTTAAGGTTTTTTTTGTCCCAAATGGAGGGTAAAGGTATTTTTTATCTGATGTTGTCACGTATAATACTCTCATCAACGCGCATTGTCGTCAGGGGAATGTGTTTGAGGCTTTCGAGTTGTTGAACTCAATGTGGGGTGTGGGGTTGAAGCCTGGGGTTTTTACTTATAACGCTATTATCAATGGTTTGTGTACGAAAGGGGATTATCAGAGAGCGAGGAGTGTTTTGGATGAGATGTTGGGATGGGGTTGAGTCCTGATGCTGCACGTTCAATCCCTTGCTTGTGGAAAGTTGTAGGAAGGATGATATTCGTGAGGCTGAGAAGGTGTTTGATGAAATGCTGAGGTGTGGGGTTGTTCCTGATTTGATTAGTTTTGGTTCTGTGATTGGGGTGTTCTCTAGAAATGGGTGTTTTGATAAGGCTTTGGAGTATTTTAGGAAGATGAAGGATGCTATGTTGGTTGCTGATACTGTGATTTATACTGTTCTTATTGATGGATATTGCAGAAATGGCAATGTGGCTGAGGCGTTGAACGTGCGGAACGAGATGGTTGCGCGGGGTTGTGTGATGGATGTGGTTACTTATATACTCTGTTGAATGGGTTGTGCAAGGGGAAGATGCTCGGTGATGCTGATGAGTTGTTTAAGGAGATGGTGGAGAGGGGAGTTTTTCCGGATTACTACACTCTCACCACTCTCATCCATGGATATTGTAAGGATGGGAACATGAGTAGGGCGCTTGATTTGTTTGAGACTATGACTCAAAGAAGCCTTAAGCCGGATGTTGTGACCTATAATACGTTGATGGATGTTCTTCATGGAGAAGCAATCCCCTCACTTAAGCACCCAACCCATGCTTAAGGAAGGAGTGGCTGCTGGAAAACTTTGTTTGGAGATATACATGTTTTAGAATAGAATTAAGAATATAATATCTCGCTCTCTTCTCTTGTTAAATTAGTATTAGGTAGTGCACGTGTTAAGTCTGTGCTGCATGGATATCAAAGGAAGGAAGTAGCAGACGCCTTCAGAAACTACTCTTCTACTTATCCTGGTGATTTTTTATTTTACCATGTGTTCATATTTTGGGATCGAACATAGTTTCTTTTTTCTTGGTCAATTATTAATGTAGTTTAATGTTATTTTGTATTTGATGTTGATGATTTAATCTGGTCTCACTGTTTGCATGTGTGATGGACCCATAATTCTTGATCTCAAATTTCTAAGGAAAAAAAATATGGAAACTAATTTTTCGAATTGGATTTAATGAAAGATTATTTCAGTATATTAGCTTTTCGTAGGAATGAACTTTATATATTGATTTGTTTGTTCTAATGCTTGAATTATGAGAAGAGTCCATAAAGCATCACTTTAAATCCTGAGGAGAGTTCTGAAAAATGATTCTTAGGATTAGATTTGGTTAATTTCACTTGGAGTAAATTTTGATATATTAATTGCTTGTAACATGACTGCATAATGCAGAAATATTTATGTAATATACAAGAAATCAATATTTGATAAATATTCTTAGACCTTATAAGCAGTGAATTGTTATAATAAAACTTAAGAATCATGTTACAAGAATATTAATTAGAACATATATTAGATGAAACCATAGATAATTTAGATTAAGTTATTTTCAATCCCATATTGGTAAACTATTTTTTTTTTTTTTTTTTTGCTTCAAACACAGTCCATTAACACAACAATCACAAGTCTACAATTAATAGAATTTGACCAATACTTCCCTCTGGATATGATATACTCTTTTACTTATTCTTTTGAAAACTAAAAGACTTTTATATTTCGTTTTTGTACTATTAAAGAATCCTTATAGTCTGGTTCTTGGAAATGCAACCCATCCATGTTTCTAACTTCTAAGCATGGTTTGCAGGAGCAAGGAGGAGGAATTCACCATATTTCACGAACTTCTGACTAATGTTTTTGTAAGTGTATTTTACCTGGACTCGGGATTTACTTATATTGGGAGGCAATGCAATTAGGTAAGCAATGCTACTGTGGTGTGGGATTGCTGTTTTAATACTAAACTTTAGCTTGAGTGGTTATATTTATTCTGCGGTCAATTAACCCAAACTTTATTATTGAACGCAATATGCATCACCTTTGCATGGAATTTTTGAAGATGTCCCATATAACATTGTTTCCCCATTTTGAGCTCTTTCTGATGTATCCTCTGGAGAGATGTAAATCTTTGAACGCATTAGTTGCATCTGCATTGTGGCCTGAAGGTCACATATGTTAAAATCATAAAAACAGTTTATTAAGATCCAATTACAAGGCATGATACTGGAGTCTCATTCTAAGTATGAGATTCTAGTGTGAAATTTGTAAGTCCTAGAGCTCTCCAAGTGCAACAACTAGCTTTTATGGTGCAGTGCTCCCAAAGTTTTTATCAAATGGTATAGAGCATTTCACTATGTCTCCTTGCTAAAAGACTAACAGAAGTGGTGGCACTGGAATTGTAGTTTGTTCAGGACTAGTAAAAGGAGCCAGTGCACAGCCAACCCACGTGAATGCAGGGGCTTTGGAGCTTGATGGGATGTTTGGATCTGATTTGAACAAGGTACGAGACTTGAATCTCATTGTAAGTATAGAATTCTAGTACAAGGTTCATAAGGGCTCTTCTGCTCTACAACTACAATGTTTTGCTTTTGTGGTGTGCTAACAACACACATCCTCATCACATTTGATGTTATCGAGATTGGGATGCTGTTTGAAGTCCACACTTAGCATGAGGAACTTAAGGAAACATGTCATCTTTACATTAGCAAATCAACAAGCACTTTCCCCAACACATTTGCATGGTTACACATGTCAGCGGTAGATAGTATGTTGTCTTTGAAATTTTGTTGTCAATGGATCTGAATGTCGATCGACATGAACTGCTGCATCCCAAATTCTTATTAAGCTTATAAATTTTATTAATTTTCAAATTGCTTCATGATTAGCTTTATTGTAATAGATATAAATAATACTTTTTAAAATATAAATTAGCTGGATGTTAAATGTATAAATTTGAGTTGAGTGCAGTGTAACTTTTGTATACTGTCATATTCTTTGGTTGGTTTAACAATTTATCAAGTTTTATAATGATTATTTTAAAAGTTATACTTCAAATTATTTTTGGTTGGTTTTACAATTTTTTTTTTTTTTTTTTTTTTGTTTTTTAATTTTTTTTTTTTTTTTTGTATTGATAGTTCATGAAATCAATTACATACTATTTATCTATGAGCATTCAGTTTCACTTAGCTTCGACGTGTGTTTGTGTAGATAATATAACATAATTTAATTACTAAATTTGTTAAATTCAAATTTATATAAAAAAAAGTATAGTTAGATTTTTAAATTAGGTTGGGATTTTTAAATTAGTTAGATTTTTTTAGATCAAAACGTATATATTTCATTTTCAAATCCATTCGGAATTAGCTTTTCGTCCAAACCCAGCGGATTTGTTTTAAAGGAAAATCATCTAAAACTGTTTGAAAATTAACAGTTTTATATGATGTACTGCCATTTTCTTAAAGGATTCAAGTAAATATTAAATAATAATATTTTTCTTTATTTTTACTTTGATTTTTGGAAATTCTCACCAAAAGAAAACGTGTAAAGGTTTTTCAATTGACACTTATCTTTACTGGAACACCTCATCTACAAATTTTATGTTAACCATAAAAAATTTTTATTGTAGTTTTCTTTTTATACATGCAAGTAAAATAATATTTTATTGCTTAAAATTAAAATAAATTCTTTAATAGAATTGGACTGACTTGATAAATGTATTAAAAATAGTTTGGGCTTGAATTGTGGGCTGAAGTAGAACTAAATGCATGAAATGGACGTACTTAGTAAGAGTGAGGCTGCAAATAGAAAGTAGAAGAACTTCTTCATTATTCTCTCCTTCTCTTTCAACTGTTCCCCCTCCTTCTCCTCAAACCCAAAATCAAAATATTTTTTTCCATCCCTTAATGATTTTTAGTCTACAAGCTAATTAAGAGAGAATGTTAAGCATCAATTTATATAACAAGGACCAACATTGGGATTAATTAAAAAAATCAATTTGATTAATTCAACAATCAGATCGAAACTATTAAATCTTGATTTTAAATATATAAAGTATATTTAATTGATTATTAATTTTTTAAAATTTCATATAATTTATAAAAAAATGGAATAAAAGAATCAATTTGTGAAAAATTGGAACCAAATTGTATTTCTTCTCCTAATCACTCCTATTTAAGAAAATAATGTCTTTCGGTTGGCTTTTAATTCCTTTTTATGCCTTCCGTTGTAATTTCGTGAGCAGGATTTATTATACATATATTTTTTGGTAGCAAACTTATGACTAAATATCCCTTTTGAAGAATGGATTAATTCACGATTGTCTCCTTCTTCTTCTTCACGTCTAAACAATTAAAATTGAATTTGAATTTTTAATGTTGTATAAATTTTAATATTTTAAAATATATCAAAAACCTTTTTAATATATCAAAAATAGTATATATTAAAAACACTGTACATCAACACCAAAAACCAACCATAGAATCGTTAAAATCATATTCCATTTCAGACAACACACTAACCGCAGACAACCAACTTTGTATTATTAATCAAATTAAGAATGGAAGACCAATGTCAGATTTTCATGATTATGTTCCTTTGAATGGTGAGATTGGTACACAAATCATGATCCTGAATGTGTACATATATGCCATACCTGCAATTTCTTTAGTGGGATGATATCATACTGATTGAAGTCTTCAAATTCAAAAGCCTTCAAATTAGAAGCAACCACAATACCAAAATGGTTTATGACCAAATAAACATGTGGGCACATGAATCATATGATCCATTCAGCTTACTGTGCTTCCTTTTCGATGGTATAAGCATAGCTACATTTCTTTAAATATTTAATTCTATTTTTTTTATTGCTTAAAAAGTATTTACTTAAAGGGTATTCGGGCTTGTTTAAGATTTAAAATAATGAATATATTATTTATAGTTTAATAGTTGGATTTAATCATTGGTCTAACCTATATGTCATAGCAACTATAGCCAATAAGGATTTTATATAAGTTGTAGGATTCACGTAGGATAAGATTGCTTTGTATATCCTATCCCTAGCTCTGTGGTTTATCTAGTTTGATAGATATATAATATTGATTAAGAATATGTTGATTAGATGTTTTGATCAAATATAGATTTAAATATCATAATTAAGTATAATCATATGATAACATTTTCTTTAAAAAGCTAAACCGAATCATGTTATAAAACAAGTATAACTTGTTACAAAACCGAAATATTTATATCAACCCTTACATTAACATATTATAAATAATAATAATTTAATATTTTTATTAATAATTATTACTAAAAAAAAATCGTATTTAAATATAACAAAAAGGATAAAATCTTTAGATAATCTCAGATTACCTACGGGTTATATAAGTAACCAAGGCATAGATAATTTATCTATAAATATTAAGTATGGATTTTTACTTATAAATTTTACTTACAGAAAGTAAATAACAAATTTATAAATAATATTAAATTTACGGATTTTTTTAGATAAAATTTATAGATAATTATCTACAATTTAATAAAATTCGTAAATAATTATCTATTAATTTTTTCATATAAATTTTATCCATAAATAAAATTTATAAATGATATTAAATTTATCTACATATAAAAATCTATAATTAATAATTCATAAGTAAATTTAAGAATTTTTTGTAATACATAAGAACAAGTTTATGACATCATACAATAGTATTAGGATATGTAACACAACAATATTAGGATAACTAATCAAACCCAAAATATATATGAAATCAAATTTTCAAACACACAAACCACTCCATTGAACCATCACGAGAAAATGGTTTATGCGACAAGAAGATCCTCCATTATCATCAAGAAGATGCTAAGAACAATCCACAGTTTGGCTACTGGGATTTTAGTCCATCAACCCAACGACATCATTATTGCGATGTCTAAAGATGGCATACTAAATCAAGAAAATTGTTTCTAATTGACTCGTATTAGGCATTGGAAACATTGAATGGGGACCCAATTAAGAACATTAATCCACCAAATTGCTCAATAAGACAAATTCAATTTTGCCCAAGCAAGTGAAAAGTTTAATAATATAATATTCAACCCACAAGCCACTTTTTTTTATTCATAAATATGTCATAAAAGATAGAGAATCTGCGGCTACATGATGTTTATAATAACGGCTGAGAGGTTGAAACTAATGATGAAATTGACAATGATGGTAATGGTGTTCATTGGATGAACATTAAAGAGAATTTCAACTTTTCAATTAAAATGGAAAATGTCAATAGCTTGATGATGCTGAAGAACTGTGGAAATGGATATACATGTATCTAGTCACACTAAGTATTCTTAAAAAAACTATATACACATTATCTTTAATTTGTTCAGTAATTTCCCTTTCTTTGACTAAATATTTATCTATTCAAGTTGATCATATATAAAAAGTTAAAAACCACTCTAAAAAAACCTGACAAAACAGTATGCACCATACTCATGTTTTACCATTCTTAGTCATTAAAAATAAATATTTGTAGCAACAATTATTGTGGCTTGGACAACTACTTGTATTGAATTTTGTTCATATTATGTGTTTTGACCATTGCTTTTAGCAAAGAGTTGTTTACTAAGAAGTTGAAAAGTGGCAACTGCTACATTTGACAACAAAAAACAGACAGCATGAGAAGTGTCTCGTTGTTGATAGTTATGTAATAATTCAGATTGTTTATAATCCCTGTTTCTTTCAAGCTGTAAATTTTAAATGCCACACTTCAACTTAATCTTCAATGCATAACCAAAATTCAAAAAACAAAGTATATATTAATCTACAAATGATATAGTTGATTTAGATAATGAAATCTCTATGATTCTGTAAAGGATAAAATACAACATATTGTAATATATAAAGTAGAATTGAATTCAATGGAAGATAAAAGTACAATATAATCATTGACTAAAAATCAAGATTATAGTTATATATGAACTTGTTTTTATCATAATCTTTATTCACAGTGGTTGAGAGTAGTATATGGACATTCATGTCAGCTCAACTATTTTTTTTGTTTGCTTTTGTTTGGGAATTTCTTGTCTTTTGAGTTTTGATGACAAATCTTATGCACATAATCGTATTAAGATTAGATAGTTTTGTTCGAAGTTAATTACGTCACTGATTTGATTTGACTAATTCCACCGACTGAAGAAGAAATTAAGTAGGCATCACAATCAACAATAGTCGAGGAAATTGCGCAAAGCAAATTTGTCAATAGTTTTTTCGAGACGAAAATCTATGTCGTTCTTGTGCATCTTCAATTTTTGGTTGATCAAGTATTAAAGGAGAATTTGTTTTTATTAAATGGATGGTTATCTTCATTGCTTATCGCAAATGCTAGGTCACAATAGTACGGTTTTCTTTTCTCTAATATTGTTTTCTTAATCATGGTGACATAATTAGAATGAAAATTATAGTTTGGAGAAAAACAATATTGATAACGTTTTCTTCCAAAGCAAAATATTATTGCAACTAGTTGAGAATTCTAGAAACAAAGGAAGCTCTAAACAGAGATGAAAAGCCAACTCAAGAATGGTGCAACTAACCTAAACACTTTGATTACTTTTCTTTTTTTTCTTTTCGTAAGAGAAAGTCACTTCATGAATGTTCTCTTTTCAAAACTACTTGGAATTCATAATTCCTTTATGGTCAAAGGTTTTAAGCAAGACAGATCCAGTGATGCCTGAGTTTTGGAACTGTTGATCAACCCATTGATTTTTTTCACAAACTACAGTTACATAATTATAATTTTAATTTTTAATTATTAATCTTTATAAAAAAAAAAACTTGATTGTAGTAACTTCTAGTACAGCTGTTTTTCTCTTAATCATGTATTTTTTTTTTTGACAAAACTCTCATCCAAAATTTTATATTAATTAATTGTTTCAAACTCTGTTCTACTCAGGTTATCATTATATCATAATCACACGACACAACTATAATTTTAATGCGTGCAACTAACGCATATAAGTATTGGATCCTATAGTTTTTCTTTTTCGCCAAGGCAATGTTTTGATTATAGTGTGAAGAATACTTTTCCTAATTCTAATACATAACTGTGGATTTTGATACTGAAATAAAGAAATAACAAACTTGTAATTGTAAAAGTAAATACATTGTAAATTTTATTTTAATTTAATCTAAACATGCATTTGATAATTTTTTATATTAGTTTGACAAAATAATCTATATTTCATGAAGAAACATACATCAATATTGGATGATTCCATCTACGTCTTTACTTAGCTAATTTAAGTATATTATAATAGTCTAATATATTCATTATATAATACAAAAATTGTTAATTTACTTAGTTATAAATTTTTTCATAATCCATCTTAACTATAACTATAGGCTTCTTTTTCCTCTTAGTGTCTTTCACTATTTCGTTAGCAACAATGATCCTATCAAAGGGTCTTCTTCTTATACATAATGCTAATTATAATTTATCTATATTTTTTACGGAACTATTTTTAATCTATTTGTCATAATTTTAGAGATAGTATTATACACGCATCCAATCAAGAAAATAGGCATGAATTCATCCAATTGGATACTCCTTTTTAGGTACTAAGGTTATGAAGGCCACGTTATAATCTCCATATGTTTCCAAATTGTTAAAAATATTTGATTGCTTGGATTATGTCATGCTTGACTTTATTCTTTATGAAATGGAAGTTAAGATCCCTCAGACTTGGGTTCTTTGAGCTCCGTGATTAACAACTTTCATTATAAGAAAAAAAACATTATTTAGACATCAATTTTAGCTATCTAAGTAGAAGTAGAATGGTTGTCAATTGTGACACAAAAATAACTATCAAATTAGATTTTGATTTCTAAATAACTATAAAATAAAAATAATGATTGAATTTAGTCAAAATAATTAATATCTAACATTAGCCACCAAGATTTGATAACATATTAAATAATGTTTGAATAAATTCTTTTTATGAATAATGGTAGAAAAGTAAAATAAGTTCATCCTACAAACTAAAACTAGTTTAAACAAATTATAATTAGCATTCGAATAACTTTTTCTTCTTCTGAAAACTGATTTTAATTTATATCTATTTTTAACTTATGAAATATTTAAAGTATTAGATATTTAAGTATGAGTCTAAGTTCTACATTGAATAAAAATAAAAAAATTAAACAACATATAAGAAAAAAGACTCACAAATCTAATATCTTAAAATATGACTTATTTCTCATTCTTGTTTTTCTTAGCAGTGTTTTTTCATTTTCTTAACACAAAGTTATGCAAACTATAGTCATATGTTCAAGGAAAATGAGATTTGTGTAATTATAGTAACACATTTATATTATTATTAAGGGTAAATTGCATGAACATGTTCGAGACTTTCTGAAATCAATCAACCTAATTTTTCTGCTTTTAGGGTTTGCAGTAATTTTATTTAGCAGGTACATGATAACATATTTCTCAAACAATTAAAATCGATTAATACAATATATAACGAATGTGAATGTAATAATTTTTTAAAGAATTTAAAAAAGATTACTAATATCTTTCAAAAAACAATTAAGAATATTGGGTACACACAATGGATACAGATTTGAATTGGCTACTTATATATATGAAGATGGCTAAAAATAAACTAACTTGCTAAGTATGAATCATACGACCCTCAAGTAGAATGTTCATACATTTATATTATTCGCATTCTAATACTCGTGCTCAAATTTTTTAAATAAAAAAAATCTACCTTACGATAATTATGGTTAGTATGATGTTTTAAATTTATTTAAAAATCCAAAGATACAACAATTATATTAGTATTGTGTTTAAAATTTATTTGTGTTTTTAGGTAACTTTAGAAAAATTTTGTTAACATTACTTTTTGATTTTCCATTAACCTCATTTGTCATGCAATCTTATAATATCAAAATGGAAAATTCTTGTAGTTATATATATATATATATATATATATATATATATATTCTTATTCATCATACACGACAACCTAAAAAAAAACTATAAACTGGAAAAGGGAGTCAAAGGATACATTTGTCCAGAAAAACGGTTTTGAACTTTCATGGAATATTCAAATATTTAAGAACAATGATTAAGGCTCAAAAAAATAAATTATAATGTGTCCAAATCATGATTTGAAAAATTAGAAAAAAAAAAGTGCTTCTGAAATTTATATTGCAAAAGAAAAGGCCACCGCTACTACAACTAGTCTACACTCGTCAGCTGTCTTAATAAAATAATAAAGTTTCCAACTGCCACATTGTCACATGCCCTAATCTGCAAGAGACCACACTCTCATTCCAACTTTTCTTCAACAATTGCAGATTTCATAGGAATTTATACACGAATGTAAATTTGTATATTGGCCTTTTAGTTTATAGAAACACTTTCCACAATTAGTATAACTTTTTCAATCCATAGTAAGGATAAAACAAAAATATTCACTTTGGATCTATGCAGTTACACAATTAAATTTTTCATTGCTGATGGTAACTCTTTTTTATTTTTTTATCAATAATAAAAAATGTATTAAAAACATAAATGGTATTTTTCAATGTTTTTACAAAATTTTATGTATTTTTAGTCTTTTTTTATATTTTTTTTCATTTTATTTGCATTTATAAAAGTAAAGAGCCATCGGCACCTCTCTTTCCCCTAATGATAATTATGGTATGAATTGTCTTGAGTTTATTTTTATTTTTATTTTTTTTGAACAGCAGTCTTGAGTTTATTTTACCTTCATTCTCCCTATGAAAATCCGAATAAATCAAAACTTCATATATCTTTTATATATTAAAAAAAAACTTTTAACTTTAATTGAGAATTGAAAATGTATACATAAATTGAGCAAATTTTTATTTTATATTTAATTGCATGTTTGTCCATAGGTATATGTAATTATATTATGTTTCTATTTGTCTTTCATTAAATTTTCATTACTTTTCTTAAAGATGTGATAAGTAATGTGTAAAGTAATATATATATATATATATATTAATTACATTTAGTCCTTGATTATACTTAAGGCACTAAGTACAATCAAGACATCAATATATGTGTCAAACAATACATTAATATTATTATATCATTAATATGCCACCCTTCGGTGTCGTTGGTAAAAAAAATTGTTAAATAGTGAATAAAAAATTGACAAAGAGGCCAAAATCATAGCATTGCAATTCTTGAGAATCCCAATTTGTATAATTAACACTTGAGAGGTCAAAATTACACCGTTACAATATTTGAAAAGCCAAAAATATAACAAAGCATTTAACATTTGTTTTATTTTCTTGGCTGAATTTACTTAGGAAATGGTCAGGTTCATAAGGAAGGAGAGGGAAAGAAGAAAGAGGTATCCATTAATATGGCTTCTCTTGACCTAGTTTTATTTCTGTAGCATATGACCAATTACTAATGAAAATCATTTTAGTCTCTTTATCTAATAGCTAGTGGTTCTCATTTGTATCTTTTCTCCTCTTCAACAGGGAGTTTATTTCTTCTTCCCTATCCTGAATGTTGCAAGTTATGGTCAATGAAGAAAGAACATGAGATACATGATTAATGAGTTAGCAAGAACATTATTTATTTTTAAAAAAAATATATGTAACCATTGTTTTTCAGCTGTTCTATTGACAATGTAAAAGTCAGCTGTTTATATAGCCTGCAAGATAACCTAAATAGATATGTATCACATGCAACTTTTGAACATTTCTCCGTATTAACTTTCCCATTTTGGTTTGTATTACTTCAAAAACACAACTATTTCAAAATTCATTATTAATTTATTCATGATCACATGCATATTCTATTCTCTCCTTTCTTCAAGAAATATAAAATTACTTTTTAAATTTGTATCTTAAAATTTATTATAGGTTAGATCTTTGACAGAAACAACACAAGACTGATCCATTTTGATTTTACACTTTGTTTCAAGGTAAAACTTCTGTTTAACTTTTCCTTCACAGATTTTAAAACTAATGTCAATATTTTATGGTATTACATTTACAAAAGACACATGAAGATTGGTACACGAATCATGAATAATATTTGACTTTCAATGTAATAAAAAAAAGAAGCAAATTAACACGTGAAAGTCACAGGAGTAATGGTCATAAACCGACAACGTGGTTTGGGATTTAATATCAGCCTATGACGAAGGGAACCTGTGGCTTTGAGTGACTTACACTGTTTCCCAGAAAAATAACCAAACCAATTTGAAATATTAGTCACTTCTTAAAATTATGAATATTAAATAAATATTCATAATTAATATTAAATGAATTATTTGGGTTAATCAATCAAATCAATACTTTTTTTTTAATACGGATTAGATAGAATCAAACAATTCAAACTTAGGTTCCTTGTGGATGATTTCGATCCCGTTGGTTCATATATTGGATGACGTTGGCACAAATCATAGAGATTAGGTGCTTAATTTTATACAAAAATAAATAAATAAATTAAAAAAAATTGCTGACTGGAGCTTACTTGGTCGTAGGATAATGATTAAATTTCTTTATCAAAATGAATATGTTACGTGTTACTTTAGTTTTAAGTAGTGAGATAAAGAAGAAAATATAGGTTTGATTATTCTTTGTTTAAACTGCTTTACTTATCAACTAGTATTTTAATTAGTTTGTGGAGTGCAAAAGATTTTTATAATAAAAATATAATTTAACTTTATTTTTATATTAAAGTAACCACAAACAGAGAACTCGGTAATTTCCTAAGTTCTATATGATTTTTTGACAAAAACAATACACGTCTTTTACCCATTAATTTGTGAAAATTATTAGTCTTTAATTGTGAAAAGTTCTCTGGCCCCCACGCTGGACCGTAAGTACACAATATTCAAATGCATTTAATCACATAAAAGCAACATTTTTCGACTTTTTTTTATTTCTTTTAGGTCTTTATTAGGAGAAATTGTTAGCCTCACTAAACTATATTCTCTATAAAAATATCTACACACCACATAATAAATAATTAAGCATAAATAATTCTCTGTAAAAAATTATAAAATATTGTTTGAAACTATAGTATGTTAATAATAGTTTAGTTTTGATCACCCAATATTTTTTCTCACAAGACTAAAAATATCAAAGTACGTGACCCAATCTTTAGGCCAAAAGGGGTAAAACCCTTCATGTTATGATATTGATGGGTGAAGAAAAAAAAAAAGGGTGAGCAACTTTTTAGGTTTGAATCTAATAGTAATTGAAGGGGTTAGTTAATTAACGTTGTGAAGTTGGTGTATACATGAGTTGTTTTGGCTTGGCAACACAAGAGTGTGTCCTAAAAGCGCCCCACATCGATCACGCTGGAAAGTGAATTTTTCAAAGCCGGCATGGCTGACCGGACCATCGACCCCATCAAACTTTTTAGTTCTTCCAAAAACATTAAAGAAAGGACCACCTTATTTTATCCAAAGTCAACATTATCAATTTCTCTATATATAATCTCACCATAAACCTTCTTCTTCTCTGAAAAGCCAACCACTCTCTCTCTCTTTCTCTATCTCTGGTTCAAATGGGAAATGCAATGAAGACTCCATGCTTTCACCACAACAATTCTTCATCAAAGAAGCTTGTGAAACTCATATTCTGGGAGGGCACATCAAGATCCCTGAAGGGGAAACACATAGCTGGTGAGATCATGTTTGAGTTCCCTGAAATGATGGTGTGCCATGCAGACTCTTTCTTCATTGGACACCCTATCCCTGCTCTCTCCATAGATGATCAACTCATGCCAGGCCAAACCTACTTCGTTCTCCCCATTGATCGCTTTGCATGCAACACGCTCTCTGTGGCCTCCATCTCAGCCTTTGGATCTTGCCCTAACAAGTCCCCAATCAAGTTTGGGGCGTGCCCTTTTGAGTACTTGAAGGGTTCTGATGGAAGGATCGTGATCAAGGTGATGCCCGAGTTCATCACACGGCTCATAGGTGGTGGTGGAGACAAAGAGAATATCGGTGCTCCTGGTAGCCCCTCCAGTTTCCTGTGTAGCACTCCTGAGTTGCAAAAGCACTATGAACAGCTTGTGAAGTCTAAGGATCAGGTCTGGTCTCCTAAGCTTGAAACCATTTCCGAATACAGGATTAGGTTTTCGCCATGCAGATTCATTGAGTGGAAAGAAAAAGAAAAGCCTGCGGAAATTTTTACTAGATAGTTCATTAATTCTTACTTGCAATCACACATAACTTCAGATATTGTACACTGATTCATAGACCATTTTATATATACATTAATGATATTTCTGGCCATAACTTTTCCTGATTAATTTTACAATTTTGAGAAATTATGTTATGGAAATCAGGTGTTTCCTTTCACTTTTTCTAGAGCTGTTACTAGTACTTTTCTTAAGCGAAGAAGCTTGAACTTAAAAACTAAACTTGCAATAACTGCTCCACAATTCTGATTGTGTACTATATTAACTACATATTCATTTGTATTTATAGTTATTGCAAGTTCAATTTCTTTTGCTGCTGCAGATTAGTTTAAAAAATTGAGATTAAAGATTACAAATTCTTTATCTTCCTCTATCATTGTCTTACTACACTTCACTCTTTTCCTCCTGTCTCCTTATTATTGTAAGAAAGTGAAATATGAGTGGCATTACTCAGCAAACTAGGATAAATATAAACTAATAATGGATTTTAGTCATCTATTTCGTTCTATTTTATCCAATTTTTATGTAGCTATGTATGTTACAGATCAGCATATATACTGGTGTGAGTGCAAGCAACAAGGTAAGACATATATATATATATATATATAAACATTAGTAATTAAACCAGAAAACACACACGGAGAAAATCCTCTCTTTTGGTCAAATTAAAGGCTTAACCAGTCTACCTTAATTTGTATAGAGGGACCAAAATAATAAATGTCTGAAAGGAACTTATGCAGTAGGAACAACCAAAGAATTTTTAGTTATTTCCCTTTAATTAGCCATTGATAGAGGCTAACAGAAACTTGACCCTGACAACAATTTCAGAGCAACCTAGAGGTGCTGAACCATATAATGAATGTATGTAAAAGGGTCTCCTAGTTAAGTCTGTTATCTTCTTCATTTTGGCCTTTTAGACACAAACCTTAATTGTAATGTTAAGTTTTGGCCGCAGCTACTAATCCTCAATTAATACTATCTTCCTTTGATTATAATTAATAAAGCAAAGAAAACACAAAACCTGTTCCTTTATCGTCCATGACATACCCTTAATTTTGACTTCCATTGTTACTAGTTACTGGCTATAATAACAAATAGGTGTACTTTGAAACTTGCTTACATTATTTTTCCTTAACAAAGATTAAGTGTAGAGTTATACAATTTTCCATGTTCAATACTTACAGCTTACAATACCCTTAATTTTGACTTAAATTGATTAACTTTTATTTAATAGTCATCTTAATTAGAAATAAAATATGATTCACTTTAAATTTATAATTCTAAGTAGACTAAATTAATGTTTGTAGTTTAATTTGGATAATGTTTACGAATTTTTATTATAAAATTGCTATTTTAAAAAAAAAGTATGAAAAATCTTCTTGCAAAAATTTATTGAACATTTAATAATGAAAATTTGTGAAATAGAGAAATATGTTGCAAATTATTGTCATTATGTTCATAATTTTAATTTGCTTTTTATATCTATAAATAAATTATATATCTTTATAGTTAAAATTTATAATACAGATTTACTATTTATTTTATTTTCATTAGTATAAAATTAGTGTAAATAAAATGAAACCATAAAACAACCTTTAAAATATATACTCAGTAGGTTTGTTAATGGTTATAATTAACTTTAAATATATAATACTGTATTTAAATATAATAGGTAATATTTGTTTTACTCTTGATTTTTACCCTAAATTTAAGTCAAATTATTTGATTTAGATAAAAGTAAATTAAAAATAAATAAAGAAAATTTGGATTTTCAGATTTTTGAATAATTTTCTAGTAAACTTTTTATCGGTTTTGAACACCCTATACACACAAGTATTTAAGTCTAGTTAATTTTATAGGCCAAAAATATAATAGTATGAGATTATAAAGTTTTTTTTCTTCAGAAAAAGAGTGAAAGGGATTCTCAAATTAACTCAGTTGATAACCAGTTCTAATATTATATTGTTTATTTATAAAATATCTAAATTATTTACAATTCATAATTATCAAAATGGTATCATGTGAACAATTCTATTATAAGATTGGTTAATTATGAATTCTTAAAAAGAAAAAGAAAAACACCTGCTTCAAATTTAGGATAAGGGTGTAAACCAGCAAAATGTTTATAATTTATAGTTAAACATAATCAAACAATGGAAGACCTATATATTATATAAAGACTCCAATTGATCAGGTCATAATATTTTGTTTTTTCATTGGTTATTATTCATAAAAGTCTCAAATATATTGTTTTTATGTTGTTTTCTTTTCTAAAATTTCAAATAGACAACGAAGGAAAAATAAATTTGACAATAATGTAGTACACTGTCTAGGGGTAACAAAACGGATGAGTCTATAATCCATTTTTTTAGACTATTTTTTATTTAATTTTTAATTCAAAAAAAACAAACAGACTGATAAATCAGTTTACTAGTTAAATGACAAGTTAGAACAAACTGATAAATTAAAAATACCAACTTAGTCTATTAAATTTGAGAGATTAATAAATTGTGTTGTTTTTAGCATAGCTTATATTGAGTTATACTTTGATATCAAAAAGGGTGATTATTTTCTTTTATAAAATGTCCGATATTATATTCCTCATAACAACACAAATATCTATTGAAACTTCTAATAGTTATATTGTGAAAGACTATTCAGTGAATAATTAATTTTGCACTATACTACTAATTATTTTGTAATTTCCACATTTTTATTGTATAAATTATAGTGTTTTGTATACATAAAAGTCTTAAACATTTTTTAAGAAGCTGAGAAGTGGGATAATGAAATGAAGTAAAAAATTATGAGCCAATGCTCCTATCAAATTGATTGAAGTTCTTTTTTGTTTAACAACATTCGAAATGGCAAATTGGACAAAAAATAAAGTGGTTGAAGGGCCCAATTTGTTATCTGTTAAGAAAAGCAAATCAATTTAAGCAAAGCCCAGTTGAGTGTATGAGTCTCACAAAAAGAAGTGTAATAATTAAAACATGCAACTTTCTATGGAGGAGAATGAAGATATATGATGGAGTTTGAGCAACTCAATAACCATGGATGTAATATGTACTTCAGGTCAGTGTACATACAATTTCTTCCCCATCACGAACAGGTCCAAAACAATTCAAGTACAAGTGACACTGTCAATTTTACCATCATGAAACTCAGAAGCACAATACACTTTTTTTTTTTTTTTACATGAGACAACCTTTTTCCTTGTCTTTTTCTAGAGAAACAACTTTCAAATGTTGCATGACAAGAAATGACTCAGACATAAAAGAATTATTAATCAATTAATATTTTCAAATGTTTTTCATCTTGAAAGAATGTAGTTACCTTTTTTCTCATCATATAGTAAAGTTGTAGGAGAGTTTGTGAAATGATAAAACAAGAAGATATATGATAGAACTGGTAATGTTAGGAATAAAATTGAAATTGGATAGGGTTAAGTTTCAGAAGATTTTAAGAATGATAGTGAAATTACATGAGAGAGGGGAGAGAGAAACAGCAGGGGTGTGTGTGTGGGGGTCTGCACTGAGTCAAGCAAACAAGGCCAGCCTTTTTGTCTGCAACATTTATGTAAGGGACCACCCTACAAAGTAAACTACACTTTATAGGGCCGACCAGTATAGAGGGTAGGTGATTAATGCATGAGAATGTGCACACATTGCCCCTTTTTCATTCTCTTCTCTTAACACACCATTCATGGACCCAACTTTAGCCCAACCACATGTCCTGCTTCCCCAACAAAACAACCTTATCTCAATGTACAATAATGTAATTCTACATACAATTTCTTTATTGCTAGGTTTTAGGGAGAACTACCATTCTCTTTTTCATTGGTTTGCTTTAAGATATAACACTCGTTCCACTCATTTAAATATAACCTTTCTTCATGTGTTTCTTTTTCTTTTGTCTTTCCTTTACTTTCTAAATAGTAATATGTTCTTCTAAAAATGTTGATATATTGAAGTATGTCAGGAAGGAATTCAATTAGATTGGTATAATTTTTATTAGTTATAGTATAAAATTTATAACTTTTTAAAAACACTAATTTATTAATTCAATTGTTGAATTATGTTTTTTATTTTTTATTATTTGTATCATTGTTATCAAAATAGAACAATAAAAGATTAATCAAAATAATTATATTTCTGAAATTTTTATTGTTTAGTTTTTGAACTATGTAATTTTTTTAATTTTTCTTTAAAATTTCGAATTTGATACAATTGTATATATTGTGTTTATTAATTTAATAATTAATTCCTACATATAATTATTATAAATATGCATAACTTTATTAAATCAACGTTCAACAAAGTGTAAAACGTGTAAAACGTGATTGTTATGAGCATAATAGATAGGTTACATTAGTTTTGTTTGATCGAACGGACACTAGAGCATGTTGTGTATAGATTTTATATGAAGAGTTTATACTGTATTAGACGATGAGTTTACTTCATTTAAATATTATTGAGAATGCATCTATCAGAAATATATATATATATATATATATATATATATATATATATATATATATA
>Ga0209489_102594_pt1 | contig 36427 bp, 17 predicted proteins | sample SiratrowhiteBW_FD_187527 | JGI IMG/M metagenome (GOLD analysis project Ga0209489, IMG submission 187527) | Root nodule microbial communities of legume samples collected from California, USA - Siratro white BW (SPAdes) (version 2) | ecosystem: Host-associated > Plants > Roots > Nodule | place... | reverse complement strand
TATATATATATATATATATTATTAGTTACTTAGAAATAACTGGTTCTAGAAGAGGATTTGAATGAAGCCTAAACTCAATTCGTTAAAATCAAAATTACAAAGAAAGATGGTTGAATGCAAGAATATATAAGCACATGAATAAGTTTTGTATTAGTTCACCCTAATCTTTTGAGTTATGTGTAGTTGTCCTTTAAACAAACCGATCAATAGGTCTCACTATTATGTAAATATTTACAACGAGTATAAACAACTTTATCTTCACAAACTTCTCCAGTCACCAATATACAAATTTCTCCAATTGTCACGAGCAGACAAACCTTTTCAGGTTATTATGGGTATACAAACATCTCCAGATTATTACAAATACATACAAATCTCTCTAAGTTATTAAATACATACAAATCTCTCTAAGTTATTAAGAGTACACAAACATTTTCAGATTATCAAGAGTATACAAACCTCTTTTGATTATATTAGTACCAATCTCTCTGAGATCAAGACAACTTAATACTGAAAGAAACAATCTCAAAAGAAAAAAATAATAAAAGCTTCACAAGAATTAATTCACAGAAAAATTATACAAATAGTTTTTCACATTAACAATGCATTTAGATATTTAATATATAGTTTAATTCTTTAAGGTATAGCTCAATATATTTCTCTCTCTTTTTTATTGTTTTCTTTAAATTTAAATTATTTCTCTATGTATAATTTTGTAAAACTAGTCGTTGAAGACGTCAAAGATAATTTGTGAATCTTCCAACAATTAAACTTGATTGGATGAGAACATTTTCTACTGCTCGAAAGTATTTTTTTTAATTTTAACTCTACATTATACTTAATTGTTAATAGCAATTATATTTCTTAGAATTATCAATAATTATTTTCTAAAACAGGATTTTAATTTGAAGAACTTCTATAAATTTACATACATGAAGAGCGTTGATGATCAAGGACAAACTATTGATATTAATTTTAGAGAGTATATCAAGAAAACAGACAAAGTAAACATTATACCATATTAGAAAAAAATTCTTTTTATAATATTACATAACGTTTCAATCTATATTAATTAATTCCAATTATATAAAAATCGTGAATCAATAGGAACTTTCCTTAACCAGTGTACGTGAAATTAAATTGGTTTCTAAAACTAGAAAGCCTATCAAATTTATCTCAAATAATTATCAGCTGCAGTATATATTTCTTTCCGTTGACAACTTTTTAGATTTTTGAAAAGACTAGAATTTCAACCCATAATCAATTCAATTTGATTCTCAAATATCTGTAATTAATTAATGTGAGCAGTACACATGACAGTAAAACCAATTTCAAAAAGTTAAAAAGTTCCCCTCTTCAGAGTATAACGTTTATTTGATTTAAATAATTATGTAATTGATTGAAATGCAGATGCGTGAGTCAGAACTTTCCTTATACAGCAAAATGATATTTTAAAAGCATAAAGAAAAACTGCAGAACATAAGTAAATCTGCAACAAATTTAATTTATATTTTATTATAAATCTTGGATTGAAATTAGAATTAATTGAAGAAACAAAAAAATTCAGATCCAATTAAGTGAATAAACTTTCTCCGAAAAACTTCCATAGACATTATTGGACCGTTGAAGCTATAACAGTGAAATCTAACTGGAAACAGTTTTTATAATCACATCAATTTGATGATGCACATAAATTTTATATATCAGATGTTTATAACAATAATAACGGATCATAATTAGAATAAACATTAAATAATTAATGATTTTGTTGCAACAGAAAGAAATCAGGTTCAATATGACAAAAGAATCCGTGTGAAACTAAAAGCAAATAAATCTATTTGAAAATAGTTATAAACAACAATAATATCTTTTCAGAAGAAAGTTCTATAATCATAAACAACTAAAATTTACAAAAATTTTCTTATCATAAAACTAGCTCAAACTTTTGAATTTAATTTCCCCCAAATATGAGAATAAATAATAAAAATATATGATCGAAGCATAATTTGCACTAGCTTAATGGGGGTAAAAGAGAAGATATTGTCATATTCAATTATTTTCTCCCGTAGCTGGAACATAGATAGAAGCACTCCCTGGCTATTTATTTTATATACTTGCATTTCAGCGGTCTTTACATATACCTATTCATTTTAAAAGCTTGATTTTCCTATGAGCCACAACCAATCAAGAGCAACCCCAGAAAATATACCACCTAAAAGAAACAGCACCAGCAAATTACCCAATGCATTTTGTTCAGGGCCCTACAAAACCACCAAGGCATCATTAGAAATATAACCAATTTATACACTTCATCTCATTTCATGTATGTAGTTTATCTCTAAATATCTATCTATCTATGTATATAAATATATTTAAAAAACTATAAATAATTTTAAAACAAATTCATTCTTCTTTTACTAAATATTTTCGTCTGTTTGAAACTTAAAACATTTTGTATTAGAAAAGTGAATCTGATTTAATTTTACAAAATCTATTTAATTTTACAAAATCTGCTTACAAAGACGATGTTTGTCGTGTATTATATATTATTATTATTATTTGTTCATATATTTAAAAAATATGAGATTTTTGGCACATCCTCTTATACCAAGAACATCAAGAACTTTTGTCAAAGATGCTAAATGTAAAATAAAAGGAAAATAAACAGTATGTGATATGATGGAAGAAGTCACATCATTCGAATGATAGTATAACACTTAAGTAAGAAAGAGTCAATATTGATTTACATCCCATTAGAAGTGAGAGTTCAAAGGCTCATTTGGATGCTCAAGAAACGAAAAGTTTGAACCAATCTTTTTTTTCTGAAACTATCTTTGCTTAAACAACAATATATATTGTTTAAGTAATGAATTCACATATTAAGAAAGGGAGAATTAGTAATTCACAAGTTTAATGAAATGTCATTCGCTCAACACCCAACCAGAATCACTCACTCAAACAACAAGTTTATGCTTAACATTGGATGTTTTCAATTAAAAAGAATTGAATGATTTATTATAACTTTGAGAGGTATTATGTATGGATTTTGTGTCCCATTTCAATTATTTGTATGATTGATAGGTTTAGGAGATGATTTGATTAGTTAAAATAAGGTCTAAAGAATTATCTTAATGTATAGGACTAAGGTCGATACATTGAAATGACTATAAATAAATCAAGTGTTATATTTAAGCTTTTCAAAAATTTGTCAAAGTTACTATGTGTAAGTAAAGGTTCTTATAAGTATAATTTGTGGTTGTTATGAAATTTTTGAATTAAAAATGCATTGCAGTGTTTTACATATTAAGGCTTGTAATGAATACAAAATGATTGATGTTGGGTCACCTCTGTATATTTTGTGCCTATTGAATCATATTTGATAGAAAAACAAATTATATATTAAAATAGTTTTACAATTTTATAAGTATAAAGATATATTGAAAAAGGTCAAGTATGTACAACTATAACTAAACTTGAAATTTATGAAAATTCTTCATGTTGAAAAAAATACTTACCTTGTAACCTTTTGGAGCCATGGTAAATACACAAACAGTGAGATAGCCATTAGTTAGTCCCAAGAAAGACACAAGCATGATCATCCATCCCTGGTCACCATATTTTGCTGTGAAGTAAAATGCTGGGATCAACAGGAATCTAGAAAGCACTGCAATGATTAAACCCTTTCTTGATTCCAACGTCAGGCATTTGATAAGGGGGATATATCTGGATATTAGATCAAACAAGTTGTACATTGCAATCAAAATAAGAGGGTACCTAAAAGAACCCCAGATGATTAGCAATGTGAAAACGTATTTAGAAGACCAAAAGAATGGGAATTAATTCACACTTACCATGTTCCTAGCTTGTGTGATCCAGTATTTTCATATAAAAATCCAGGAAAAATTGATAGTGTTAACACATATATTAGAAACAAATCAGCTGCAAGATCAATGTTCTGTAGAAATAGTTGTTTATTGCTCAGCCGTTCTAAATTTTTAGCCTCAAATTCAACCTGCAATAGTTCCAAAGTCTTTCAGTCTATTGCAATATACTTCCTGGAGCTTAGTTTATTAGTAATTTTAACACAAAGTTACATTACTTGCTGGTTGGTCTTGTCATGAATGCCGGCAGCTGCAAGATCAGCTGATACAGTTTTTGATCCTTCTAAAGCAGCCCTCGAACGGTAATATTTTACTATGGACAACTTTGGGAAGTAAAATGCATATAGAATTATGCAGAAAAACTCAAAAGCAGTCGCGATTGCAAAAAATAGCACTGCAAAATGTGGAGATAATCAATCTTGTGTCAAATAACGGCAATCTTTAGAGTTAATAGATGCCTACCAAATCTACCATGCTGTATAAAACTGCCATAATGGAAAACAAGTGTGTAAAACTGATCTGTGTCGGTGTCCATTAGTGAATAAGAGTAACATACTAGTCCCTTTCCGAAGACCATTCTTTGAACTCTCAAAACCCGCTTTGGTGACAAGTCTCAAACCAGAAGCCAGAACTCCTGAGGCAGCCAAACCAGCAAAGAAAGACTGTAAAACATTAAAGTGTAGAATTAGGCTACCTAGTAAAAACAAGACTAAGATTTTAGAAGACAGCATATGTGGTTTTTCTATATCATGTGCAACCTCATACAAATTAAGCATTACTAGATAAATTAAGGTAATGTCTTTTCTCCTCAAATGACAACAACAACGATAAAGAAATTATGAGGAAAACGAACCTGGATGAACTCAGGACACATAAAAGACAAGTCTCCGACCATGCCACCCTGGACATGAGCATCTGCAATTCCAAAAGAAGAAGAAAGGACACATACAACAATGTAAGGTCCAATTCCCCCTTTCCCTGATGTTGCTAGGTCTAACTGTTACACAAAATATTCTGAAACTATTATACACAAAATAGAAAAAAATTAACAACCACATAAGAGTTTTATCTTTTCCAAACTAGAAAAACAAAAAATGAGAAACAGTGAAGTTGGAGAAGTTGTACTCACAACAAGCAGTAACAAAGTACTAATGGAGAAAAGAGAGTAGCCAATTAGGTTCCTTAATCTAGTGTTGATCCTTGATTCATAATAGGCCAGTATTGCCATAGTAACAAGTGCAAAGGGTTGATAAACAAGGGTGAGTACCCGCGATGGATGGTATCTCTATGGCAAAAACTTGTTAGACAGATCAGTAAACCTCATAATTTGTTCACAGTTAATTTGAATTCAAGCATACCACACAGAAAGAAGAATAAATAATTTTGGGTTCATGAGATTCTCACAGGGAACAGAGTGTAGTAATAATCTCCTACTGTCAACATACTGTTCCAAGCAACAAGAGAGCCCAGTCCAAGAATGAAACAGACCACCTTGGCTTGGAATTTTCCCTGTTTGAAACAACCAAATTAATCCAACAACATTGGAGGAAGAATGTCAAAAAAACAACATAATAACAAAAACATACCTCTAACTTTCTTGGTGCTTCATTTTCATTAGAAAGAGTCATGACTACTAATCTGCTGATTACGGAACGTTAGGGACCAGTTATCAGGTTTGTTATTGAAAAAGAAAAAGAAAAAGCAACATTCACATGGGAAAAACCTGATATGCCTCTAGAACCAAATTACAACAACTTTGTAAGTAGAAACCAGAAAGTTTGACCACAACAATTTATAGTACAGTATATTCTCTTGATTCATTAGTTTTTTTTTTTTCTCTTTTTTTATGATTCTCCTCGTAATAATGAAGATGTATCATTAAAAAAAATGTGTACCATATAATTTAAATAAAGAAAGATTTTGAAAAAAATTGATATTTAATAAATATTTACCATTATAATTAAAATTATTAATATATTAATAATAGTCAATAATTGAATAGTTTTAATTAAAAAAGTTTCGATTACAATTTTAGAATTTATTTAATTATTGATTTGTGATTTTTTTATTTTTTACTTATAGAAATAATAATTATCATGTCCTTATAGATAAGAATAAAAACAGTTATAAAAATGGAATAAAATATTTTCATAACCACCCTTTTTTTCTTGCACAACTATTCAATTCTTTTAATAATAAAATGTTATAGTTAGATGATAATAATGAATACAAATACAATTTTAAAATAAAGCAATAATATATATATATATATATATATATATATATATATATATATATATATATATATATATATTTATACCATTATATAATTTGTGTTGTGTCATGTTTTAATTGAACAATTTTATCTTTTAATAAATAAAAAATAATTTATTTTTTTATTTAATAAAATAAAATTTCTTTACGTAAATAACTTTTCGTTTTAAAATCAACGGCCACATAACCTTTTTAATACTATTTTTACGAAAATTATGCATATTAATTAATTATTCATAAAAGTAATCAAAATATAAAATAATCAAATTATAAAAATGATAAAGTTAAATACATTTAATATAACAAAAATGTAAATATATATATATATATATATATATATATATATGACTCGTGTTTTCACATGGTTCTATTGAAAAATAAATGTGGTCTATACCATTATATATATAAAAAAAATACTAGTTTGTTTCTTCCCGCAATTTGAAAAATATTAAAATATGTTTTTAAAATACACTATCATCCTTTTATTATGCACTTCAAGTTATTTTTTTCTTTTTTATTCTTGTAATCTATAAACATACAAGTTCAAGACTGCATCCAAAAGCCTTGAAAAAATATTTTGATCACTTTTCATGAACAAACATCTATCACTGCAGTACAATGGTAGGTGAGCTCTAACGAAATATTAGTTTTAACTATACATTTGTTGTGCTAATTTGTAAAGATTTACATTTAAATGTACATATCAATACACTCTTTGTATTTGATTTGTAGTTGTATGCTCCTTGTGGTTAAGTAAACATTAAAAAAGAGTGTGTCCTGTTTCTATTGGCATTGCATATCTTTGCATATATTGTTGTTGATTTATGTTTTGGTAGTGTTCACTTGATTCCCATGGTTTTTCCACCACAAAAGTGTCCTCTCCATCTGGCCCTTGCCCTACATATTGATGCAATACCAACACTGAAGCTGTTGTTTCAAAGTCTGAAGAGGCTAGTAAATCTCCAATGGCTCCTAATTCAGGACACTCACTCCAATCTGTTAGGCCATCTGTTAGTGGTGAGATTGTCCCTTGTCCTCTTCCAACTATAAATAAGTCGTTTACATTGTTTATTGATCTTATTGCTGCAACTGTTTCCTCCCCATTATTCACAACCTTATCTATGTAAACAACTGAATCATCATGTGCAATCATCTTCTTAAACTCACTTATGTACTCCTTATCCAATTTGTTCTCCTTCCCATTTTTTACAGTGGTGAAACTTCTATCAATCTTGGCCCATAAGTGATCTGATTCCAAAGTTGGATTTGAATATTGGCTTGGAATGAAGTGCATGACAGTAAGGCGAACCCTTGGATGTCTTGACATTCTCCATCCATAAGCTAGGGCCTCTCTATCATCTGGTCCTCCAAAATATAGCACAGCTACTTGATGAGATGCTAGATTTCCAATCAAACGGTTGGATCCATTAAGGCCTCTATCCACAAGTATACCAACTGAGCATGGTGAATTTTGTAGTAGATTATGGTTCACCATTCTTAATGCAGGGTTTGTATCTTCCATTTCTCCATCAACTGTTTGTTGCTTATGAAAAGGAATGATGATGACGGACACCCTTTTCTCCTCAGCCAAATTACATATGTCTTCATGCATGCTGGAGTAAGGGGAAATTGCTGTTAAGGGTTGGACTTGAGCATAATTGACCTGTTCCTCAAAGTTCTGAAATGCTGTGATGATGTGGTCAGTTTGTGCTTGTGTTTTGTTTAGGGCTGGGCCTCCTGATTCCCTATTAGCATGGACAATGAGCATGGCAGAAGCTCTACCAGTTAGTTCAACCAAGTGGAGCACATAAGCACACAATGGAGACCTTTTGTGGGGATAAGTTACTTCAAGGAGATTAACTAGAGTGGGAACATTTCGAGGGGTGTGAATACCTACAAGGACTCTTAACTCTGCATCTAGTCTTGAACTTTGTATTGTTCTCCTTTTATAAGGTACAAGCCTTTTTCTTGGTTTATAAATTAATGTTACAATTGGTGAAATAACTGTTGTCATTACCAGTATTACAATGACCATAATTGAAAATATTTTATCATTTAAGACCTGCATATGCAAAGTTAATTGGTCAGGTTCATACGTTGATCCATTAATGAGGTATAAAGAAATTGAGTGGTGTACCTTTTGTTCCCTCCCAACATTGAGCACAATAATTTCAATAAGACCTTTAGAATTCATGAGTAAACCAAGAACAACCCCATCACGGTTTGGTATTTGGAACATGTTTGAAACTAGGACAATACCAACAATCTTGCCAAGATAAGAGAGAGGAATCACCGAGAGCACAAAAGTCCAATCATTAGTTCCACTGATTAAGTTGATATCAGTCTTAAGCCCACTGATGGCATAAAAGAGAGGAAGCAAAAGCCCTGAAACAAAGTCTTCTAGCTTTTCTATTATTGCAGCTCCAAGTGGCCCGTTTGGAATAATTAGGCCATACACAAAAGCTCCAAAAATACTATGTGTTCCAAGAACATCTGTGATGAAGGCTGAGATCATGACCCCAATGAGCACTATGCACAATTGAAACTCACTGAAGGGTTTTCCCTCTGGGGTTTTCTCTATCAACCACGACATCATTGGTCTAACAATAACAAAGCAGAAAGAAAGAAAAACAAGGTTTGATAGGACAACCCACAAAGATACCCAAACGTTAATTCTGTCATCTGATAAAGCAATAGCTAAACCCAACAACATCCATGCACACACATCATTTATGAGAGAAGTTGATAGAGCTAGCTTCCCCAACTCTGTGTTGATGAGTTTGAGCTCAACAAGCATTCGAGCAAGCACCGGGAATGCAGTGGCAGATAGAACAATAGCAATGTAGAGGACACAATGGGAATGGTTTATTATGCTTTCATCTGTGTCAACTATTAAAGAGGATAAACAAATAGCAACCATAAAGGGTATTACCATACCAGCAATGGCCATGGACACTGTCTTCTTCCCAGTACGTTTGATGATTGAAATGTCCATCTCTAACCCAACCAAGAACACGAAGTATATCAAACCCATGTTTGCCATTGTCTCCACCACCATTACACTTTTCAGAGGAAACACCACATTGGCAAATTTTTGATTTCTACCGAAGATTGATGGACCCAAAAGCAATCCACCCTATAAAATATATTTTCAAATGATTCCATCTACTTATAAAATATTTGAAAGCAAAAATCACAAGTAAAAAGCTCTCAAATCAATTTAGACACACTCGCAATACTATGACTACATATTAAGGTTACCCACTATAATTAATTTCTTGTTGACATGTATGCTCCACATGTTTACAAAAAAAACTCTACAAATTAGTTTATACATTTTCTTGATCTTATGAATCATAGGTCCTCTAACAAAATCTTATGAATCTGATAATAGAAATAATAAAAGGCGAAAAGAAATAAAGTTACCAAGATTTCAGCAATTACACGAGGTTGGTGAAAGGGCTTGAGGATAAAAACAAAGAAGCGTGTTGCACATACAACTAATGTTAATTGCAAGGTAAATAAAGGAAGAGAGTAATCTAAAGGGTTATCGCCCTTCCATAAACCATTTGTTGTTATCATGAATGGTGTATAACAAATTATGGATTTATCTGTCATATTCAACGGTGTCATGGTTGTGCTGTTCATTTTGATCAAATGAACAACACAACCAATAAACCCTTTGGTCTTTTGTTATCGATCAAGGTTTAATTATTTCCTTGATCCCCTTCGTAAAACGATAACTACAAAAGAAAAGGGCAGACACTCCTTGATTGTGTTTTTCTGAAACGATAATAAACACAATCAAGGAAGAGATAGGTTGGTATCGGTGCCTCTTCCGTACCCTAAGAACACCGATAGAAGAAAAGACGTAAAATGATGTTTTTATCTATTTTTGAAAACTCAATGTTCCATCGTAACCTTTGCCTAAAATGAGGTCACGAGGTCATTCTGCATGCCACTTGGACAACAATTATAAATTATAATTATCACTTCAATGTAAATGTGCCTTCTAAAATAAATCAACCTTTTATTGTTATTATTAAACTAGAAACTAAAGAAAAAAAATGGTATTTCATCACAAATACTCATATAAGGTAAAAGAAGAAATAAAACAAAATTTGAAGATAAAAACAAAAATCGTTTAATAGAAGGCTATGCATATATGTTATGTATGTGTACGAACTTTTAGGATTGATTTTTATACATGCTGTAATAATAATAAAAAAAAAAAAAAAAAAACATTATGCGGTACAAGGAGTAGATAGTTTTGTTTGAAATTAATGGCGGTTTCATTGTGGACAACACGCACAGCATTGTTATAAAACGAGCCAATCAGACTTGACCAAAGAGAAATTAGACCATGACCAGTAGAAAATGAATATAGATGGACAAATATGTCACTTCATGTTATTTAACACCTTGGAAGAAAATATAATAATAATAATAATAATAAATGATAGATATAGTTCCGCATTTTTACCATTGAAATATCAACCTTTTGAGCATTTTACAATTATTTTTTTTACACATTTTACCATCATATTTTTTAATGCATTTTACCGATCTATTAAGTATATAACATAATACTGATGTTTTCTATAAAACTGTCCCGTTTTCTCACCATCTTTTGCAAAAGGATGCTGTTTAAATATTAATATAACAGTGAAATATATAAAAACTGAAAACGTGATAGTAAACAAGAAAAAGGTTATGAAAATTTGTAAAAATAATATAATAATAATAACAATAATAATGAAGGGATAAAATATGGAATTAAGCGTATACGTTATATATGTAATAATAATAACAATAATAATATAATAAGAAAGATAGAAAAGAATGTATGAAATAAGGATTTGCGATATATTAATGTTGATGCATATATAATTATATTAGATTATGTTGCGGTTGGAAGAAATTGAGAAAATGATTTCTCCCAAGAATGTACCCACTCCTACATTTGATAAAAACAGATATGTCACTATGTGACCCCCATCATCTGGAACTCCTATTTAAGATTTATCTAAAGAATTTTAATTTATTTAACTAATATATAAATATTTTCATTTAATATTAACAATATTAATAATAATAATAATATTGGTTACCCTAATATTTATGAATTTATACCATACTCAAAATAACATCAGTATTGAATTTCATCCACGAAAAACAACACTTACATATATTATAAATATACAAATAATTGTCATTTAAATTAATTCTTAAGATATTTTTTTAAAATATAAATATTCAAACATTCATATTTTAATTTTAACACTCGATAGTTTTTAATTACCTTTTTTTTCCTGCATAAAAGAAATATTATAAATACAATGTAAAATTTATGGAGAGGACAAGGTGGGAAAAAGAGTAATTATTTCATCATGATGGTAAAACGTAAATTTGACAGAATATTATATCAAAATAAATCTTCGTTGAATTATATTTGTTATCAACTAATTCTAAATCATTTCTGATAAAGAAACTAATTATAAACTACGGTGACACAACATACCCATTTTGATAGAAGTTTAAAAATTTGCACCCTTTTATTATATAGTGAACATAAAATTGGCAGAGAGTACTAAGTTAGATCATTGTTTGATGTTTGTCTAACCAAAGTCACATGTAATGTGGTACATTTTGGTAAAGACAAACAATTGAATGTCCTTCAAGACCCCAATGGCCGAAACGTTACAGATAATCCCCGAGCCAGACCACGGTCAAGTCAAGCGAGACGTTTCTGACACCCTTCCCTTCTTCATCATCATCATCATCATGTGAACAACTCAGCATTCATGTCGATTCAGTCTTCCATCACGAGTTATGGGAACTGTAGCATTCTGCAACATGAGAAATATGGCAACATTATTAACTTCATCTTCCAAGTGGGGTGACCCCGATCAGAAAATAATGGTCATAGTCACAGTCTAACAACAATGGTAAGAGTATCAAAACGGGTAGTCAAAGTTATTATTATTATTGAGGATGTCATAGTAAAAGAGGATTCCTTTTTGTTCATGTTGGTATTCAGATAGGGAACCGGTCAAAGGGAATAAGGTAAAGATTTTTAGTAGTTATCATTGAAGAGAATAGAGTTTTCTTGCTTTTTTTTTTCCATCATTGTTTCAGGCAAGTGTTTCCCTTGTTTCAAAAGCCGAAACTAAGGATTATGTGATACATACACAACTTACTAAGGATTATGTGATACATACACAACTTACTAAGGATTATGTGATACATACACAACTTATGCAACATCATTGTATCCTTTTTCTTTAACACCATTTGATATATTCCAAAATTCTCTCTATTGTAAAATTTGATGTGCATTACGACATAACTAATTAGAATGCCATGAAACAATGTTCAGTTGTTAACAAGCTCAATTTGCTCTCAAATGACACAAAAGGAGGTAGGTACTCATGTTTACATTACAAGGGTGTGACAACAAGTGCCAATAGGACAGTTTGGTTTTCCAGCTGCTACTAGCTTGCAATGTTGCACAACTGTCTATACAATTCTCTGATTACCAGATCAACCAGAGGACCACTTGCACTAGATGGTGATGAGTTTTTCAGGTGACCCTTAAATATTCTTACCTTATGAGGTGCAAATGACCGAGGTATAACATGCATTGTACAGTAACATGCATCACATTTTAAAAGTAAGGCTAATTAGTAAATTAAAATTCACTTAACAGAATGTAGGAATCTTCTATAGTGAAATTTTATGACACAAAACATGACACCCTCAGCCACAGAAACAGAAGGGAATTGCAAGAATATGCTATTGCACCGTATAGTTTTGCCTAGAATGTGTAAGTATGAACGGTATAATTTAAAATATATGAACGTTATTATATGAGTTGGACATGTTGATTTAAGCATTTGTGTGCGGGAATGGAAGTAACGGTGACACTCCTAATGTTAATCAAAACGTTGTCACTTTCATCTCAGATCAAGCGCACATGCTACATAATTATGTTCTCTTTCCAATATTTTTAAAGCTGTAGAACTTTTCTTATCTTTGGGAGGTGGTAGAAAATGTTTTAGTCCTAATGTTCGGTCCAAAAAAACTTGTTAAACTCTTGAGGCACTCCTCTCACGTTTCTATGATGAGGAAGAGCGAGGAGCAAAGAGTTCATATTCCTAATATGTACGAGTAAACACTAATCCTTCCAATAAAGAACGCCAACGCAATCACTTTTTCAGCACAGCAAGCGAAGCTTCTCTTTCTTTTCCATCAATTCAGTTACCATCTTTAGACATTTTGTCTGTCTTTCTTGTGCCTTGAATTCCTCAATTCCTCAATACCAATGTACAGAATATAGAACGCAGACTAAATTATCAAGAAAGGGAAGATGGAGTTTGATCTTGAAGACCCACTAGTCAGCTTGGATGAAGAACAAACCTTTAATGTATCAGATCTCTTTGCCTCCGAATCAGATCACATGCCCTCACCAAACTACTTAAGTCTAACACATTTTCACGTTTTCTGTTGTGAGGCCATGTCTCTTATTCTTCAGGTGAAATTATGTTTTATGTAATAGGTTCATTTCCCCCTCTTTCATGTCACATTTGCTACATTTTGTTAGTTTCTTCAGGTTCAGCTTTCTTGCAAATTGGACCCTTTTGTAGCTTATCTTGCTATAAATTACATGCACCGTTTCATGTCAAGCCAGGAAATTCCGGTAAGCAGATATCTAATGATGCCTCTCATGTGCACTTTCTAGTAAACCAAGCAAAGAAACCTTGGAAAAATTGTACCTCAATACATTTCCATAATGTCCAACGTTACTCTTATGCCATTATTCCTGGGTTTGCAGAAGGGGAAGCCGTGGTATCTTAGGCTTGTTGTCGTATCATGTCTTTCTCTTGCTTCAAAGATGAAAAACACAACTCTGCCACTTTTGGAAATGCAGGTAAATCTTCAAATTCACGTAATTTCAATCATTTTAATAGAAAAGACAATCTCTAACCATGCCATAGTAACTTGAACATCTGGTGCTTATAATCAATGAAACAGAAAGAAGGTTACAACTTTAAGGCTCAAAGTATTCAGAAAATGGAGCCTCTGATTCTCGGGGCACTGAAATGGCGTATGAGGTCAATTACACCTTTTTCTTTCCTGCACTTCTTCATCTCTTTATTGCAAATTGAAGACCAATCACTGAAGCAAGCACTGAAAGAGAGAGCTTCTGCGATAATCTTCAATGCTCAAAATGGTAAGTACGTGTTTCTATTCATACATATAACTTGATTTTATCTTCAATTCCAACAAGCACAAACTCTGAATTGCATCTCTCTTATGTCTGCAGACATTAAACTTTTAGAGTATAAACCTTCAACAATTGCAGCAACTGCCCTTATCACTGCATCTCACGAACTACTGCCACATCAATATTCTATTCTGCGAGCTTCAATTATATCCAGTGAGTACCTAGATGAGGTAAAGTTTACATTCAATCACTACCCTTAAAAGCAAATATTTTGATTCTTTGTTGCTATAACATCTACATATTGATGGTGGTTGTTTTAGGAGACATTGTCCAAGTGCTTTGATTTGATGCAAGAGATGGTAGCAAAGGAGTTAATGACAGATAGAAGCTTTTTAAGAACAGAAAATCCGGTGAGTGTGCTGGAGAGAAACACCAAACGACAAAGAATTTAATGGTCTATGTTGTACAAACAAATTCCAGTTTTCCTCCAAACTTAGGAACCCGAGGGAGAACAAGCATGTCGATTCATATGTCGTTCACCATAAAGGAATTACTGTAATCTATTGCATAAAACGAAATTCAGAAATTACATTATTAAATCAAATGGAATTAAGCGAAATCGTTTATTCTTACTGATTCAGATAAATTGATGTTAGCATACAAATTTTACATTTGAACAGGGATGACTTACCAAAAATCTCGGCAAGAGCATGATTCCTTATGACAATATATCTATCAAAGAAACCTGAGACGTGCTTCATGAAACTATGACAGTCGTAACAAATCCTAAGGTTCTTAATGACTATAATGGTATTTTTCTATCCCTATGATAAAGAAGAACAAATATAACCATTTTTTTAATACATCTATGATTAAATTAAAAGAAAATTGTATAACAGCCTAAGGAAAAAGTATTACGTTCATGAATTTTATATTTAATATATATTGAAATAATTAAATAAGCTCAAGAAATATTGATTAGGAGTTTAATTAAAACAATTAATTAATAAAGTATCATTAACGGTTCATTTTCCACATCACGGTTGTATTTATGACTTCAGCAGTTACAGTATTTTCTAAAACAGTTAATGAAATAATTTAAAGGAAAAAGTGATTAACACAAATACTTGTAAATATCATAATAAAATATAACTGAAAATTGTCACGTTTATATGCCCATATTTTTAGATAATAATAAAAAATTAAAATTGAAAAAAATTTGATATAAATATGGTTACAAACAAAACAGTTATCAAATAAAATTCTAAAAAAAGATAGAAATAGTTATAAAAGTAACTTCATGTTTGTTAATTATTATAATTAAAATTATTTTCAGTGTTTTTATTATAATTCCTCGTGGTAGTTTCTTATAAGTTGTCGAAACTAAAAAAAATTATATAAAAAGCAAAGGTGTGAGGAGTAAAGAGAGGTAAAATACTTAATTGTTATAGATTTTATAACTATTAAATTTTTGTATAACAATCAAGGAAAAAGTTACCTAACTGTTATAGATTTTATAAGAATTAATTGTTATAGATTGTATTTCATACTCAGATCAAAGTATATAAATTACTTAATTACGGGCCGATTGTTTGGTCTTATTTTTCTAAAACAAAATACTTATTTTATAAAATAAATAATTTAAGTGAATCTTTGCGATATACTTTTTCAAACATAAGCTATTATCAGTATATTTTAGTATGTAAATTACACTTTTTTTAAATAGTTTATTTTTAAAAAATTTTGAATTTTAAAAACATATATTTTAAATTTAAATAAAGTAATTATATATTTAAAAATAAATATATTTCTAGAAGGTCTTTTTATAAAATTTAGAAAAATAATTTAATGATAGAATTTAACTATTTGGGATTATTTTCTCATGACTGTTTCTGATTTTTAATACTAGGTTCTATGAAGAGTGCTACTAGCATCACACCTTCACATTAGTCAAAATTATTGAAAGATACAAAGAAAAAGAATCATTAAATAAAAATGTAACCCTTGTAACTTCTGATAAACATTAACAAATAAATAATAAAAATGCGTTAAAAAAAATGGAGAGATTTCATTCGTCTAATTGCAGTTTTAACTTTATTAAAAAATTTCAAATTTAATTAATGTCCTCACCTTTTAATAAAATATTAATATATTTTGTTTCTAATTTGCTCGCATATTAACCATTTTTCAACAAAAACAGTATCTTTAATGAGAACGTAAGTTTATTGTAATGAAATTATTTAAAAAAAAATGACATTTATTATTGTTATTAGTTTGTATAAATTGAAGTCATTGTGGGTCGCTCTATTATATTGTAAACAATTTTCAATTTTCAATGAAATACATTTTAGGAAAATAAATATTTATTAGATATGATTAAGTTTAGAAGGAGTACTAATGATCATTAAATAAATTATGAAATGACAGATTATTTTTAAAAGTTGTTGACTTCCAAAGTATACAATAATAAACTATTTGTATCCGATCTACACCATCCATTATTTTACCGCATTATATCCAGTGACATTAACATATACTTTCTAATGGATAATCCTATTTTAATACTTCTTCCGTCAACCGCACTTATAATCACCTCCAAAAATTCTAAAAGGAATTGATACGCTAAACTTCTAATGCAAGATTAAGATTACCTTCAAATTAATTACTTTCTTATCTCAATTAAAATGAATTTAGTTCGGTAATAACATATGTATAAAAAATCCTTAAATTAAGGACATTTTCAAGACAAATGAGGTATTAATTCAGATTTTTTTTTTTTTTAAATTGAATGTGCATCGCGAGATGGTGATAACAGAAAAGTTGATAAAACTTGAAGCGTTCACTATATAATACACAATTACGATGACATTTTTCCAACACTAATGAAACTAGACTACAGCGGGGTGTGGTAAAAATAAGACCCCACTACTTGAGAAGAATGACATAACATAAAATGCCCCTCCAACCATTTTAAAAACAACCTAGTTTACCATTCCCATTTCCTAGAGGGAATGAATCATCGTACACCACTTTTTGTCCACCTATGAACCTGTCTTGCAGCTGCCATTACATTCATGCCTTGGCCATCCACCTATCAGATTCAGATGAAGAACCAATTTTTCAACAACCATTGGTAGCAGCATCTGTGCTCTTTTCATTGCCATTTTCATTAGTAGGCTCCATGGACACAACAGAAGGAGGACTTAACTCGAACATACTTTTACTTTCATCTCTAAAACCACCTATACATAGTGTGTCCCCCCGACCGTGCCACGTGCCATTTTGAACATTGTTCATCTCAAGTGTTCTTGATTCCTGCAATACATATTACAAATATTCAACAAAATGGATAACTCCATTTACAGTCAAGTCACCAAAAGGAAAGGATTTTGAAATGACCTGGCATAATGTGCAACAAGGACACACAAAATGGTAAGCGCAGTCGTCCAACGAACTATCACTACCCTGAAAACATCATCATCATCATCATCTACTACTGTTTTAGACGTACAATCGCAGCTAGATTCTGTCAAGCTTAGTAAAATAGACAAAACAAAACCACCACTGATAAAAATAAAGTCAACAACATGCATTACAGAGATTAGAAAGTGTATGATCCAATCCACCCTTGAAAATCTGATTTAGAATTGCAAGCAACTATGTATGATGAAAATCTGATGAAGAATAATTATCTCTAAAGTAAGCAACTATGTCTCCAAACAAGACAAAACGTATAATTCAGGGAGAAGAAAACACGTAAATAACTCCATCAAAACATATCTATGAATAATTAAATGTTCATAAACAATTACAGTATACGAAGAAAAAAGTCACCTTGATGTTGAACTTCTTCCTCATACGAGTTCGGTAGAATCCTAAATATACTCCAACAGCAATGGTGAATGCAACCGCTAGGTATAGGAAATAGTGAGTCCTCGTGATAGTATAGGCAATGAAAGTAACGAGGGCAGCAACAACAAGGAGAAAATAAACTGTAGCCTGCAATCCAAAACATGGAAATTTAAACTTTAGAAAGCTACATTGGCAAAAGTAAAAGAAAAATTCACACGGTAAATTCTAAGAGTGATTCCTTATAATTTGGCCACTCTAACAACATATGCACTTTGAATTATACCTGGAGATAGCAAGAACCAAAACCAGCTAGCTTCATATTCTTCCCAAATCGGTAGCAAGGACAACTGCAACACGAAAAGATCTACCATTTACAACATGACATATCACAACAAGTAAAAATACCACAAGCCCACAGCACATTATTGGTTTCAGCATGTCATTTTGCAATTTAGTCTTTATTGGCCACAGAGGCATTAACATAAATACATGAGTAAAGAAGAAGACACAGACATGTAATTGAACAATGAAATTAAAATGATTTTAATTTCATTCGTCAAAAACCCAACCAAATATATCAGTAATTCAGAAATAATAAATATCAATGTCACAAAATAACAAAATATTTTGTTCTATCATTTAAAATAACAAAATAATACTGCCTTCTTGAGTTCCATCATTTAAACCATGAAACCACAAATCTATGAACGAAAATCCATAGCACAATTCACATGTTACATTAGGGACCTAAAGAGTAATGACGAAAAAGGATATCTTACAGGACAGCGATTACAACCTTATAAGGACCTCTCTACCTGGAAACGAGGAATTAATAATTGCAATAACCTAATAATTCCCCTTCGTTGTTTCCCAAATCAGCATAGCTTCAGACAAAACTAACGCCGTCCTCGTCCAAAACAAATGTATTGTTCCAAGTACAGAACTTCATACCATTGAGAAAAGTACAAAAGAACAAGAAAAACCACAGTATTACTACCTTTTTTCTCAAATAAAAAGCACGCAACATTAAACCTCACCACTCACCACGCAGATTCAAAAGCGATGCGACGATCCTCAAAGCAATCGAGGAGTTCACCCTCCCACATCCTCAAAACCCCACCTTGCTGTTCATCATCCCTGCCCCCAAGCTTCCCCCAACTTCCATGGGTACTCCGCAACGCCACAGAGGAACAAAGCATGTCAAAATCCACAACCGCCATACCCTCCAAAAGCCTCTCCTTTTCTCCCTCCCCATTTTCTTCCCTTTCCTCCCCCACGCTCTCTTGCTTCTCCAAATCCCCCATTGCCCAAAAGCAAAAGCTTACCGCTTTCTCTTCTCTTTCCCCAAAGATCTTTGCTTTTCAATCAAACCCTCCCTTTCCAAGACACCCTTTGCGATTTCGCTTTAAGGAGTTTCAGAAATGAGAAGAAGAATATTCTTTTTTTAGAAAAAAAAAAAAAAAAAAAACAGACAGTGGGAATTGGGAATTGAGGAACAAGGATTGTTCTGTTGTTGTTGGTTGTGTCGTGGTGGCTTGAGTAGGTCATGTAATGAAAGCAAGTGGAACGATATTGTTCCGGCGATAATAAATAAAAAATAATAACAATACTAAACACTGTGATCCCCGGTTGGCGGGTAATAATGGCGTGTGGGACCCACAATCCTAAAAGTGAGTCAATTTGGATGGCAGTGCAGCTACCACATCGTCACGCGAATATAGGTAAGATTTTATTTTCCCATAAATTACTCGTTTTAATTTAGGGTCTACTAATTTTCAATTGGGGTAATTTTCCTAATAATAAACTTGAACAATTTCTCCTTCTTCTAGCATGACAAAAATTACTGCAACCTCTTTCTCTTCTATTTGCTAAAGAAACGAGGGTCAAGTGTTGAAATTGGAGAAAAAGTTAAAGTCTTTTGCAAATTGGATTATGTTAATACATTTCAACGGTTTCAATAAATTTAATGGGCTGGGTGTGAAACCGATTTCACTGTCATAGTAACAAGTTGCATCTTCTATGATGTGGCTTTGATTGGTTCCTGGAATATAGTAATAATAATAGAGATATTTGGAATAAAAAAAAAAGATCTTTCTTTAAAAAGTTGAAATCTTGCTATATTAAAAGGGATGGCAACAGTATTATAATGTGAACAATTATTATAATACATGTAGTTTGAAGTAGTAGCATTCTATTAAATGTTTGGTCTTTTATATAATTATAACACGAACAACAAGTTTTCTATTTTTAGTGGTTCTCCTTAGTCCTAATAATTCGTTTTTCTTTAGAGTTTACTATAGTTCTGGTGCAGCTCACTTGAACTATTTTGAAAGTAGAAGAAAACAATTGGATTTACACATTCATATTGTGCATAACCTCAAAAGCATGTTAATCTGTTTAATTAAAACCTATCATCGATGTAAGAAATTTAAAGGTACTACCAGTGCAAACCTTTCTTTCCTTTTGACCCCTAGAAGGAAATAATTATTGTTTAAATTAATTAATTCATAATTTAGAAAGTGTGTTTCTTAGTCAAATATTTACAAAATTGAATTTTAAATTTACAAAATGTTGTCGTTTTGTTGGGATTAATTATTTTACATGTTACAGTTTTTTTGAAATGTTTAATTGAATTAAATTAGATTATTTTTAAAGTTTGGATATTGTGTTGACAAAATTTAAATAATGTAAAAGAATATGATACCAAGTTCTTATATATTATTCAATTTATCTATTTTTATATGAGATGAGATTCTTACTTGTACTTAAACTTTAAAAATAGAGAAGTTGGACCACGAGGAAAACTCGTTAATGAGGATGGTTTTGCGTGTTTAGAGATAACTGAAGATTCCATGATATTTTTTTTTTCGATTTTAAAAATAAAAAAATTGGAAAACCCAGGTGCAAGTTTGTTAGGTTGGGTTAAAACTTAAAAGGTCGGGAACTTGTTTTCCATGTCATATGAATGTCATTTTTATATAAAGAAATAATGGCGAATATAAGTGGTGAATTGTAGATGTGGATAACGAACACTTTGCCGTCATGTACCATTGCCCACCCAACCCAAGCCACCTTCGGCTTTATTTTGTGCCTTCGAAATATAGCGTTTTCCAAAAAATCGAACGGATTATTTATATAAAAAATTATTTTCAATTTTATATAATCTAAATTAGCGGTGTAGAAGACAATTGGTGTATATTCTAATACTTGTATACAATTTTTTTTTTTTTTGCTGTAAAGGATTAGAGTATATTCAGGCCACAATAGACGAGTAGCAGAATGTAGGACCTTGTCTTGAAAATGAAAGTTTTGTGTTTGTTTGTGTAGTTTCAGGCTAATAATGTTTGAAATTTAAGATGTTAGGCAAACTAACGAAGCATGTAGTGGGTTGAAAGTGAAAGAAGTACACGGTTTTCTTTCAATTTTTGCTTTTCTAGGATTGCCTCGTTGGTTTTAAGAGGCTAAAATAATTGGTTGTTTCTTCCCTCAACCACCCCACGTGCAACAAGTTGTTCCCCGTGTCTTCTTTTACTGTATCATCGCCGGGAAGGAAATAATAATGACCAATAGCATATGCTTATAAAAAACATAAGGACTAAATATATTCCTATTCCTCAAAATATCCTAAAATGTTCATTTTTTAATCTATGAAAAATATCATCAATTTTAATTCTTATATTTTAACAGGGGCATATTTTCATTTGTTTTATGATAGATTTAAGGCTTTGTGTCTCAATTGTTCAAATTGTTGATCACAGAATAGTTGGAGAAAAAAAATTATATTCATTCGTTTTTTTAAATGTAACCAATAAAATAATGTTCGAAATTAAAACAATTTGCGTTATAATAATAAAAAATTCATTATACCTAGATTAAATTCATTATCACTTTCAATAAACTAAAAAAATTATAAATATAATTTTTATGAAAATTAAATTAACATTTTAGAATATTTTCTCATATATTTAATTTACCCAAGAAATTAAGGGCTAATCGTCAGATTTACTACCCTATTAAATAACTCGTGCTGATTCAAATTTATCCGCAACGTGACTCACTATTGCGAGTCCTAATCATGTTCACACCAAAATTGCAAATATATGCGGTAATCAAAATAAGTGTAAGTATTCAAAAAACACAAATATCCCAACGAAGTTGGCAGACAACTCTCAATCGAAGGTTTATAGCTGTCTATTAATAATTTAAAATTAACAAACCCCAGCATCATGGTAGATGATTTCTCGCCCACCAACCTAGAGGTGACAGCTACAGCTATAGCTAAGAGTGAATCCATTTTTACAAGGTAGATAATCTATCGCCCATCAAGCCGATTTTTCACGTTATCAAGGTTTATCTTGGGTGAACAAAAACTAAAATAAAGTAAACAAAGTAGAAAATCATAGATAACACAGATAATGATTACCATGTTAACAAGGTAAAACATCATTAACAGAAGTTAAAGCACAATTTTCTTCTCCTGAATGGAGTATCATACACCTAACAACCCAAATGGCGTCAAGTTTTCATTGCAGGTCTAACCAGCCCTAATCCACTACCACTTCCCAAATGCTTGAAGTCTGTGGCTTGAAGATGATCCCCATGACCAGCAAAACCTGTTCCTCCCTTCTCCAAATTCACCAAATTTCTCTCTTTACAAGCCTTGTTGCAAACAAGACAGACTTTATCAACAGCCATAAATCTGTCAGCACACTTCTTACAAAAGACATGCCCACATGAACTGAGGGCCACAAGCGACATTGTGTTGGTGAGAGTAACTTTGCAGCTTGGGCAAATGTAGGTCTTGTCAAGTGCCTTGGATTTTTTCTGCTCACTCGTATCCTCAGTAAACTGGACAGGGAAAAGTGTCTTCAACTTCAGTTTCTCCTTGCCTTCCGGACAGATAGTACTGGTAGAAGGTGCCTCTACTTTAACAGAAGCTTCGGGTGTAGCAGAAGGCAGCCAAAATGCCTTCATTGTCCGAAGGGCTTCTTCCTCATAGGATGTGACCTTCACACTGTTTGCCCCATGGAAACCACTCTTATCACGGCTATAATTTCTGTCACTGTATTGTGGTACAGCACCATGATTTTGTTGATCAAATGCATCAAGCTCTTTGGCCTTTTGCAACATCAACTTCTCTTCTTCCTCCTCTTTTTCCTGCTTCTGCTGAGCAGCATGGGCTGCAACCTTCCTGTTATATTATATATATATATATATATATATATATATATCAATATCGCAATAACATTGTTAAGTTCACAATACACAGACATTGTATCCACACCAAGGAAAAATTAATAAAAAAGACAATATAGATTTAAAAGTTCTGAGCAATCAATGGAAGTTATTTTTCATTCGAACTCAGACTAGCAATCACATAGAACAGCAAATCCATCTTGATAGGAATGGAAAAATCATTTCCTTTACTATAAAAGAAATTAAAAACGTTAAGCAATGGTTGACAGAATAAACGATTTTACATGGTAGCCCCATGCAATATCTAAAGCAAAGGTGGGATCTAGTAAGTAAAACTGAAGCATTAGAACGCATATCAATATTGATGACAAAGGAAAGTTAAATTAAACAAGGTAATGGAGAAAACTCATGGATAAGTGCTAACGATGGTCAACTGGAACCATATCACAGGAAAAAACAAAGGTAATGTAATAAATATTGAGCTTCAGTGGCAAACAGAATTGGTCAATCATGATATGAAATTTATCAAATAGTTGATAACCCATTGTTATGACTTATGAGAGAGTAATACTTTTCATCTTATTAGTTAACTTAACAACTGAAGAATCCCCTCAATCATCATTTCATAAACAAACATAAGCAGAAAAAAAACACATCTAAAATAGTGAATTTCATCCTTTTCTTTTTCAGTAAAAGAATTGCATTTACACTACACTACAAGAGGGAAGGAGGGGAGTAAATGGATGCCCCCACAATCCTATAGTTTTCTTTCAGAAGAACCCAGTTAAATCCATATTAAGAGTGAGGAAGTCAAAGAATCAAATCCTATGGAATAACTAAAGTTATTAAATCAAAAGAATGGCAGTTTACTAAAGATTTTCGTTAACCTAAATTCCAAATTTGTTTGAACAAGGATGTCCAGTTCAATTTTAAAAGAAACAACTCTTCAAACTTTTCATGTGTCAGTGTAATCAGTTCCTATTATTCATATTTAGTCACCAGATAGCATACAAACATTAATATATCCATTTGATATCCCAATAAGCACACATATAAAATGTCACATTTTACTTAAAAAGTGGAGCTATTGTCTCCATCAGGAAACCAGATCCCATAACCTAATTCCAAAGTCATAAAGAATATTCTTCTTTGCCAAGTTTTTCCTAGGGTATCTCCCAATTCATGTCTTAACTCGCATATCTCAAAGAGGACATCACAAGAAAAAATCTTCAATCAGCAGGTTGCATAAAGGATTGTCGAGGCAGAGACATGAAACAAACCAATAGTCGCGAGCAGGACATCACCTTTACAGGCCTGCCGTAGCATTACTCAGTCGCAGCATATAAAATTCAACCCAACTTCACAAAAAAAATCATAGAACACGCAAAAGGAAAAAGAATGCCTTAAACAACACGGCTGAACTATCCAAATTCCAAAACATAAAAAAAAAATAAAAAATAGTGAAGTTTATTGATCATATCAAAGAACAAAAACTATACTTGAAGAAAGCTCCACACATGAATTCTAGCAAAACTACGAATATTCTTTGTTCACAAAAAAGAGTCAAATTCAAATGTCCATGGGATCGCACAGCTTCGCTAAAACAAACAAATTCTGCAGGCAATAACAATGAAAGTATATCTCAAAAATTTCATACGAACCCATCCCTCCCACCCTTAACAAAGATAATTACAGAACTACCAACACAATTCAATTAATAACTACGTATCCCCAATTTCTACACCAGTCGTCAGCACGAATATGAATCATAGACTCTGCAATTTGAGGCACAGAATAAAAAAGGACATCGAATGGGTACCTTTGAATGTCTTTCTTCTGAGACAAGAGGCACTGGAGAATGCACTCTTTGCAAAAGAGATGGCCCTTGTGGCAGCTCATGGGATCGATTAGGGATTTGAGGCAGAGGCAACACGCATCGAAGGGCTTGATGGAGTCCTTCCCCAACCTCTCTTTCTGTGTCCCATACCCTAGTTTTCGCTTCTCGTCGTAAGTGAAGAACGCGAGATCGTTGTTGTTCTTCGAGTGTCTCTGAGGCATCTTTTCCCCCAATCACAAACCCTAAATCCTTTATCACACCACGAACGATAGATTGATAGGGTTTCAGATCTTCGACTTCGAATTCGACTTCGTTCCGTCCAGTCAATGGAACCACGAGAAGCAACGTGAATTGAACTGGACCTGTTAATGGTCTGGGCCTCTCACTTTTAATAGCCTTTTCAAACTGGAAATTGCTTCCTGCACCCCACATTTGCTTTCTGCACCCCATAAAAATAGCATAATGCCAAAAACACCCTTGTCAGAATATTCAAAAAGAGAGTGATACCGCGGGTGTTGTTGTTAAGTGATGTGGACGTTCTCCGTAAACTGTGATGGTGGGTATTAGAAAGAAAGTTTCTTTGACAGCATCATCGTGAGTGAGAGGTAAGTGACTTATGTTTTCGCATTATATAGGGGGTGCAAAGTGGGTATAAGGTTGTTGCAATATTCATATCCTAAAAATGGGTTCCAGAAAACAATTTCCATAATGGGTTGTCGGGTGTCTGAAATGCCTTACGGAAAACATTTTCCGTAAAAGACTTTTGTATTACGAAAAACGTTTTCTGAAAGAGGGGTGTGAGGACTGGGTTTTGTATTATGGAAAACATTTTTCTTAAGATATTTTTGCATTATGGAAAACGTTTTCGTAGAAGATTTTTGTATTATGGAAAACATTTCCCATAATATAAAACCCTCTTACGGAAAATGTTTTTCATAATACAAAAACCTCTTACCGAAAACATTTTTCATAATAGAAAAATCTCTTTCGAAAAACATTTTTCATAATACAAAAACCTCTTACAAAAAATATTTTTCATAATACAAAAACCTTTTATGAAAATATTTTTCATAATACAAAACCCTCTTATAGAATACATTCTCCATAATATAAAAACCTCTTAAAAAAAATCTTTTATGTAAGAGATTTTACACCCCACAACCCAATCTCTTTTGGAAAATATTTTTCGAAATATCCTAACTTTTTTTGTCTTAACAAGACTAAATATTCATTCACATATTCTGATTCTGATTGATGCAGGAAACAAATGTGAGGATAGAGGAAGCAATTGTGTTTCAAGCTTGTCAACGTTCTGAGGCCTATTATAGTTTTAGATATGGAAAAATATATTGTACAAGAGGACAATAAGTTAGACTCAATTAGTTTATAACTTGTGTTAGTTTTACATCTTTTAATTCAAATTTGTATCATTTATTTGCTATATTATTATTATAACATAGATTATAAGAGTAAATTTGCGTGGTTCAATGAAAAACACATAATAATAGAAGACACAAAAATAACATAACAAAAATATGTTTTTTCGTTATTTATTGAATATACAATAAAAAGAAGCAATAAAGAAATTTTCTCCACACAAAATTGATCAATTTTTAGTTTAAAAGCTGAGACCTGGTTTAACAAAATCACTTCATTACTACTCGGATTTCGTATTTAATGTAAAATATTAAAAAAAAAAATGCTTCCTACTACATTCAACCATCAAAATACATTACAAGTAATATAATTTTATGAGTTAAATTATATTTATAAACTTTGAGATGGTAAACAAGTATATCTATAAAAAGGAGATTTGATGGTTGAATTCATAAAATTACGTTACTTATAAAAATAATAAAACTATATATTTTAAGTAACAAAAATGTATATTATTGACTATTATATATTTATTTATATTTTGAATAATGTATTATATGTAACAAAATTGTGTAACATAATATTAATTTACTAATTGCAAATAAATTGTAGACTTTTAATGTAACTAATAAACTTTTAGATGGTAACAAGTATATTTATGAAGGAGATTTGACACAAGATCAAAGTTTGTTCAGGAAAGAGATCTGACATTTGTGGGGTACCAAAGGGAGAGTGGTGGCTATAATTTGAAGATAAAGGATATATACATGATACAGAATATTTTGCACTCGTGGTTCATATATACAAATGCTACAATCAGAGACAAATCATAGAAACCAAAGGCTTTGGAGCAGAAAGAATCCAAAGAATAAGCACATGTTACATAAACCAAATGGTATCTCTCATCCTTGGTGCTAAATTTAGCCAAATTAAAAGCTTCCACTTACAGCCACACAGGGCTTTCTCTTCTTGCAACACAACCATTCCCATACTGTCATTGCATATATAATTCCTAACCCCATCACATTCCCTTTTCTTTATTCCTTTAAATAATGTCTAAAAACTTAGACTTTAATTGAGTTTAACATTCTTTTGTATTATACTACCCACGTTCAATTTGGTACTTAAATTCTAATTTATCTATACATGGAAGGCACGTGAAGATGTTGGTCTTGCTTGGTCCCACTTTCTTATTCTCAGGTTCAAAACTTAATAAGACTATTTCATGATGAATTACACAATACATATATAGATTTTTTTTTTTTTTTTAACTTTCTATTTTAATCTAAGACATGACCATTTTCTGTATTCCTTATTCTCAGGTTCAAATACAATATAGGCAATTATCCTAGATCAGACAAATCTTGGGTCAGTGAAAAATCACTGTTTAGAATCAGTTTTCATCACAATTGGTGATGGGAGTAGAGTCATGTTATCACATCAAACAGAAGTTGAGTGCATGAAATGTAACTAAATTACTGTAATTAATTAATCCTACAGTGACAAATTCTAATAATTAATGCAAGTGGGTAGTCTCTCATCAGATCATCAAGTAAATGCTCTATGATTGCGACCATCTACTATTTCCAAAACAAGAAGATTGAAAACCAATAGTAGTGTCTGCTGGCATTCAGAAAACTGAAAAATTTCTAAATCAAGCATACAGAAAAGGCAAGCGGAGAAAGATTACAACAAGAGGCAGAGACTACCTAGCTTCCTACCTTTGGTATTCAACTATGTTCATATTCTGATACTTGCCAACATATCAATGGCAGCATTTACTACAAGAGGGTGGATTCATAATATTGTTAAATTTCTCAGGATTATAAAGGGAAAAAGAAATAAGAATGAACAGGAAACTCTCGGATACAATTTTTTAAGATGTTGTTTATACTCTTATTTCCTCAAAATTAGAGTTTTATCTTATTAATGATGTTATAAAAAGTTACATTGAAGTTTATATGAAAACTCTAATTCTGATCCAACAAGAGCATAAACAACACTTAAAACGCTGTACCTAAATTTTGTACATGAAGATGTCGGAAGCATAAATCCGAAACATTAATCCGAGGTACCCTCTTCAACATTAGAGGACCTGGTAGAAGCAGTTGCAACACTATTTGAAGAAGAGGAAGCTGGGGGTGGTGGTGTAGATGTCCATGGAACCACTTGATTTTCTTCACCATCTTCTACCACACCACCCTCATCGTTTTCTACATGATCATCCTCGATGCCATCATCATCATCATCATCGTCATCTTGTTCATGAATCTCGCGGCTGCAGCTCTCACTGTTATTGTTAACACAAGTGTTGCAAACTGAGATGGTGGGTACAAACTTGGGTCCAGTTCCGTGCCAAGCCGTTAGCGACTGACAAACGTGGCAGAGAAGAATCCTGGGATGTTTGGTGACGAGGAAGTTTGCACTGTGAACCTTAGCATCGCATCCCCAACAGAGGCTCGCTTGATCTGATTCACAGGACAACTTCGCAGGACTGTTACAGAGATCACACTTCCTCATCTCAACCTTAAACTAAATTCTCTTCTCTCTTGTTTTTTCTTCCACAGATTTTGCTTTCTCGCTCTAAGGTGGAAAAATCTGCAGAGAGAGAAAAAAATAAAAATAAAAATGGTGTAGTGTAAACGCTGATATTAGTCATTTAAAAATAAAAAAAGTGTTAGACCCTGAACGATCGGAAATTAAAGAATCTTGCATGATGGCAACTAAGTTTATGTCTCTGTATAAAGGCAAATTAGTCCTCCTTCTGTCATTCAATCTTCAAGAATATTGCCACCGGCAAAATGCATATTTTTTTTTATTTTCTGGTTAATTACAATTGAAGACTAATATAATAAAGTCTTATTTTTAGCAATTAATTTAATTATTTACTCGAGAAAAAGGCAAGGAAAAACTATAGTTGTTTATGACTCGGAGTCGAACAAAGTTGGTCACCCAGGTAGTTTCAGCTTTCAACAAATTCATGATTCATGTTTCCAGTTTTAGTCATCTTCACATCAGTGTTTGAACTTAGTGAACTCAGTTGAATTTCTTACATGGATTTGTTCAATAGGATGAAGTCACTAAGACAAATTTCAACCACTTCAGAGATGGAATTTAGAGATGTTGGTTCTGATATTAAAAAAGAAAATATTAATAAAATAAAATCTGTTTTTGTTTAAAAATTAAATTTTTTAATTCCTTGGCTGCTTAATCTGAAAGCAGTGAACATGGTAAAGTCGCTTGGAAATTCATTGGTGGAGAAATTTGAGAGTAAAATGATTATGATGGCACACAGAGAGAATGAGGTAGATAAGATATTATTGAAGTGGGTTATTCGCACAGCAATAACCAGAGATTGGCACATCAGATTGCACTAATATTTTTAGTTAGGTGTGACTCTCTCTCAATGTATGGTTGGTTCCTTCATGGCAGTGTACGAATGCACTTAATTCTGTCTCTCTGAATCACAAACACACCCATACAGCGATGAATGAATCTGTGGGCTCTTTGTGAGGTTTGCCTCAATTTTCTCTTGGAGTAGGTTGGTTTTGGTACAGAGGTTTCTGTGTGCTCCTTGACACCTATCCACCAAATTATGATTAAATAGTGTATGTATAAGGAATGCTATATTATCACAATACATAATATATAAAGTTCATACTAATCATAACCCAGTTTCCCATATCCAAACTAAATTCCAACAACTTTGTATAACAAAATGGTTGATTAACAGTTTGATCCGTTATTTTCTTGTTATCACAGTTACTGATTACTGATATTGTTATTTACTTTTATCTTTGTTATCAAATAGCCAATTCAATAAAAAACTGGTGAAACAATTTTGAACTACAAAGTCATTCTTCAGTAAAACCATTTTTAAAATTGATGAGTATGTCCAAATCGATAAAAATAAATAAATAAACATCGATTAATAATAACTACTTGTTTTAGAAAAAAATTAATGATTTTTTAATATAATGTTATTTTGAATTTTTTTTTCTCTTAAAATAACAAATGTAAGTTATTGAATCATTTTCTTTTAAAAAATTGTTATCACTAAAGAATATCTTACTCTACTATTCCCACTTAAACTTAAATATAGCAATTTATTCAACTTTTTTGTTTATTTTAAATGGTAAAACATATGTAATATGTTATTTTTAATTGTTTATGTTTTTGAGTTATGATATTATTTCTCTAATGTTATTTATACATTATTTAATTATTATTATGATATATAATTTATAACAATCAATAAAAGTGATTATCCTATTTCGTCTACACAATTTTTTTTCCCAAAATTATCCTTGAGATATAATTGTTTTATTTATTTTTCACTCGAAAGCTTCTTTATTTACAAAAAATTTATTTAATAACTTTTCATAATCTACAAAAACTGTTTCATTCTTTCCAAAATTATTCTTGAAATGTTTATTTTTCTCGCATGAAAACTTATCTACCTACAAAAGTTGTAATCAATCAAAGTATTTTGACCACCTTTCCATTATCTATAAAATTGTCTTCGCCAAAAGTTTATTTAAAAAAAATTCTTTTCTTTATTTTTTTTTTTTCATTCACTGTTATAAATATCTATTACGAATTACGAATCTTATAAAAAATGAAATTGAAGACCACTTACATTTCACAAGATTTAAAAATTTCAAAATTTGACGAAGTTATTTCAACTGGGATAAAAACACAGTTTCAATTTAAGATTTGTACACAAAAATAAATATTTATTACGATTAATGATAAAAATCTTCCATCTTGAAAGTAAAAATATTCTAATTAATTGAACCGTCAGCTCCGTGCATTATTAAACGTTAACGACTATGCGTTTCACATCTGTTGGGAATTTAGGGATTTGCGTTTACTGATCTCAGTCTTGCACCTCACTATCGCACTGATAATGGGGTTTCTCTTCTCATCGTAACTCGCGCAGGTTCACTTAAACCTTTCCCATTTCTTCTTCTTTTATTTTCATGTCTCAATGCAAATTGAAAGAGATTTCAACGTGATTTATTCGGTTTACAGTTACAGCTCCGAGAAAGGGTTTTCCTAACACCGCTAATGAAATTGCCGGTAGGTTTCTATTAAGTTTTCATAGTTTGTATTTTAATGCTGCCGTGTGCGTCGAAATATCTCTCTCGTGATGTGACACAAAGAAAATATTGTAAGATTTTGATTGCCAATATATTCACCTCTTTTTGGCGTTGTCGCTGTAGTTTTTTTATTGTAAGGTTGTGGTTGTCTCCTGGTATGACTTTAATTGAATTTCATTAGTGGAATTTTTGCCGTATTTTGGAGATTGACATGAAGGGATATTGCTTGTGGCAGGGTTGTGCAGTTTTTGAATAGATTGTTTATTCTCCAAGAAAGTAGTGGATATTAAAGAAGACCGAACTGCTTTGGGGGCAAAATGCAGAGTAAAGAAGCAGTCGTGGAGGATGGGGAAATAACGTCGTCTGTGACTTTTGCAGACTCTGAATATGACGAGTGGAACAGTTATGGGGACGATGACATAATGCAGCAACAGTATACAATTCAGGCTGACGAAGCTAAGAAAGTTCCATTTGTGGGTGACAAGGCAAGGCTAAGTGAATAACTCTGTCGATCTTATTTCGTTTTTTATCTAGTGATTTAGGTTTAATTGGTTTATAATTTATCGTGGTAGTAACTTTCCTTGAAACTCTGAATTTGACGCATTTGATCTTGAGGAAAATGCTACAAGTTATTACGTACGAATTGTTTTTTTGTCCATTATCATTATTTTTATTCTTTGCTGCTACTTTTCTGGATGGAAGGGGTGGAATATAATTTTAACAATGAGTGTATCTGTGTATGGACAATGATTTCATGTGACAAACTGGCAGGAACCGCTGAGTAGCTTAGCTGCTGAATATAAATCTGGCAGTCCTATCTTGCTGGAGAAAATAAAGGTTTGCTAACCTTTTATTTCTGCTTCATCTGTGCTTTATTTTCTCCTTTCATCTTTTCATGTTTGTTGAGTTTTTTATATTACCCTTAATGCAGGTGCTTGATGAGCAATATGCTGCCATTCGTCGCACTCGGGGAGATGGAAACTGCTTCTTTCGAAGCTTTATGTTTTCGTATCTTGTATGTCTTAGTTTATCTAGCGTACAAGCATATCCATTTCTTTAAATTGGAGGGCTATTTTGGGGTCAATGGAACATGGAATTAAATATTCCTATAATTTTGGCCAATGATTGAATTGTCATAAAAATTTTTTTCCCCAGGAGCATATTATGGAATGTCAAGATCAAGCAGAAGTTGATCGTATCCAACCAAATGTTGAGAAAAGTAGAAAAGCATTGCAGACCTTGGGTTATGCAGACTTGACTTTTGAAGATTTTTTTACGGTAAGTTATGTGCTGCAATTCCTAATCTTTGTGGGATACACATGTGTGCTTATTTATTTGTTACTAACATTTTAATATTCTCTTGGCTAAATTGCCTACACCCCACTCAAGTTTGAAAGATGTCAAAAATTTTTGGTTGCTATTAATCGAAAAAGGTATATTGCATTGTGTGGTACTAAGACTATCTTCAATGGAAGTGCTTAAGAGAGGTGGTTAATCCTAAGCATTATTGCTTAGTTTTTTTAGCACTAGAGCGTATGAGCTAGCGTTGGGTGTACTAATTTTTGTATACAAATTATACGAGCACCGTTGTTTACAAATTTTGGACAAAAATAAAATTACAGAGAAATTGTAAAACTAAAAGTTTACGGTTTAGGATAATGAAACTCAATCAATACAATTAAGTTCCTAAAAAAATCACAAAAAGAATATCAATTGAAGGATCCATAAATCTAGATTACCATTGGAGTTAATTTCATTAAATAGTCCTAAAATCTATGTGGCTTTACAAGTTCCACAAAATTAAGTTAAGCAATCCATTTAAGAAACCATGCATTGTGGATGCTCTAATCTCTCTCCTAAAGTTTGTTTTGGTTGAAAGTAGCACTCAATACTTTTTATACCCAAATAAACAGCGGGAAATGTTTAAAAAGGTTTTTCATATATCTTGTCTTAATTCCTTAACAGTCTTATGTGAGAATTGGGTGATTAGTGATAACTTCTATTCATGTGTTCAAAATTAACGACATTATATAATCCTTGTGTAACTAACTTTGTGTGGAATAAATTTGAACTCTTTTTTTTTTTCTTTTTTCCAAAAATTTAAATAAAATAAAGTAGATTGCCTTAGTTATCATGTGATTGGCACTTAACATGTTCAATATGATTGCTGCCTTTTCTTTATTCTTTTCGTTCCCTTTTAAATCACCTTGAGCTTGATATCTTGTCAAACACAAAAAGGTAAGCAACTTCAATAGAACCCAGAAAGTTTGGGGCTTGAACAGTTATGTTATGCTACGCCTGTGAACCCGGCAAAGTGCGTTTACACATACAGGAGTATTCACAACTTCTAGCTTTTCTTCTAAGTTTTAATTTTTCAAATGAAAATTCACTGAAATGGGAAAAAAAAATAAAAATTCTGGTTGTTCAAATTGATAGGAAAATCATACAATAGAACAACTATATCTCGTTTTAGTCTACAGGAAATTTTCTACAGAGGATATCTTTTGACATTGTTCTTCTATTTGTCATGGTGAAAGTATCGTCAATGCTTGAAATACATGTTTACTGTTTTTAAGAAAATGGGTTGAAGTGGAGAACTGGACCCTAGGTGGTTATTTATTCTTAATCTGTAGGGGCATTTAGCATATGTTGGAAAGCTCATACAATTAATTTCATCTTCTGAGGATATAAATAAATTACTTTTGATTAACACTATTGTTGTAAAAATTCTAGTTATTCCTTGAGCAGCTGGAATGTGTTATTCAAGGGAAAGAGACGTCCATAAGGTGCTAACTTTTTCCTTCACGAATATACCTTGTTTACAATAATGAACCAGAAGCATGATATGGTCGTAACATTTAATTTCAGCAACTTTCTGTTTATGTAGTTTTCTTATTCTTTTCCTACTTCTGCTGGGGTTTTGTTTGAATGAACTTTTAATTAATATGATCGCAGTCATGAAGAGCTTGTTATTAGAAGCCGAGATCAGTCAATATCTGATTATGGTGAGTGACTTAAAACCTATCCCAAATGCCTTGATCTCATTTCTTCCACATGTCTTGATAAATCTGTTTTGTCAGTCGTTATGTTCTTCAGGTTTGTTACCTCTGCTGAAATACAAATGCGCACAGAATTTTTTGAACCGTTCATACTGGGCTTAACCAATACAACAGTCGAGCAGGTTTGTTCAATGTTGAAATTTTTGTAATTCTTCAGAAAGTTGTTTGTGAAGCTAATATCTGGCAAAACAGAAACAATATAACCATTAGTTCTATTGTTGAAAAACTGTCCTCTCAGTCTTCTGATTTTAAAATATAATTCGTGTTATTTATTGTGGTTTAGTTTTGCAAACTATCTGTTGAACCAATGGGTGAAGAGAGCGACCATGTGCACATTACTGCCCTCTCTGATGCATTGGGCATTCCAATCCGTGTTGTGTACCTTGACCGCAGCTCATGTGATACTGGCGGTGTCAGTGTAAATCATCATGATTTCATGCCAGCGGCTGGTGATCTCCCAATTGCTAGTTGTAGCTCCGAAAAGAACATTCCTTTCATCACTCTGCTATATCGCCCTGGTCACTACGATATCCTCTATCCAAAGTGACGATGACATTTTGGGGAAATGAGCCCTTGTTACTTTTTTGGTGGTGTGTGGAGCCATAACAGCTCTGCACTCAATTCGGTTGCTAACGGACGTGTGGTCTGTACCTTGTTAATGTTGAATGGTAAATTTTCTTGGATGTTATCTGTTTAGAAGATTGATCAACAGAGTACTTCAACATTAACGCCTGAGAATTAAAACTCAGCTTGATACTTTGTGCTTTATATGTTGTCCTTTTCTCACTATCTCTGTATGGGGGGTTATTGACTGTGTAGCTTCTGTAAAATGAAGCTACACGGCTACGGGCTTGATTGAAGGGTTTTACTTTTATTTTTGGTCCAAGTGAGTTTAGCTTTGTATTGATAAATGGAAGGCCTGGGCTGCCAAGCCCACTATATCATATATTCACTAGGGCTCATGATATTGCGTTTTTTTATTAAAAATATTTTTGAGGGAAAAGCATATCCGTTTTGGTTTAACTGATCAAGCGAAGAGGGGTACGATAGGAACTGTCGTATAATATTTACCTTCCACTACCCCACATTATATTTCGGATAGGGAAAGTAGTAGTTTTGACCAGCGCCTCCCCAATCTTTAACTTTCCATTATTTAAAACAGTCACTGTCATGTCGCAATGACACCCCTTTTTCATTGTAAGAGTAATAATTACTCTTTTCATTTAAGCCAAACAACTTTTACATTTTTTTCTTTTCTTCCCTTTATTTTGTTTTTAACTGTATCCATACTCAAACATCATACTGTAACCTATACCAGTTCGTATCATGCAGCCAGTATTGTGAGTGGTCTCCGCAATGCTCCAAGAGGGTAATGTGACCAATGAGTAATATTCGGTTTAAAGGATTCAATATTGCTGCAGATTACTGTATTTAAAATTTTACATTCTCATGTTTGATGAAAGCTATTTTTACGTGTACGTTTAGTAAATAAAATTACACTGTCATTCATTGATTATATATCGTTGATCATCGATTATAATTTTTGTTAATGAAATTTTTAAATTGATTTAAATTTAAAATAATCGATTAAAAAATATTCAAGTTATATATATATATATATA
>Ga0209489_102593_pt1 | contig 36427 bp, 11 predicted proteins | sample SiratrowhiteBW_FD_187527 | JGI IMG/M metagenome (GOLD analysis project Ga0209489, IMG submission 187527) | Root nodule microbial communities of legume samples collected from California, USA - Siratro white BW (SPAdes) (version 2) | ecosystem: Host-associated > Plants > Roots > Nodule | place... | reverse complement strand
TTTTTTTTTTTTTTTTTTTTTTTTTTTTTTATTTTTTTTTTTTTTTTTTTTTTTTTTTTTTTTTTTTTAAGGCGAACCAATTCATATAACTTACCAAACCATATCTGTTTTTTGACTTATTAAAAATTTATTCCAATTAGATTAATCCCAATTTCGGTTAACATGTTATGAATCCATCCAAATAAGGAAAATTAATTGACCTTATTTAAAAAATCTAAAAATAGGAAATTCCATTGTTTAAATATGTGCAGATAAAATGGCACGAGTGTATTTAAAAGTTTTAATGAACATGATAGTCAAGTAATAATAATAAACTGATAAAAAGTAAAGAACTAAATGAACAAACTCAATCAAGGGGACATCTAAAATTAAGTAATATATGTCTAATATTTGGAGATAAAAATGAATTTAAAGATTTAATTTTATTTAAAAGTAAAGCTACTTTAACATAATGTTATAAAAATTCGTTCATATAGGCAAGTAAAACCAATTCAATCTAGAGCTGCCGATACATGCTGGTTTGTTGAAGCATATACAATGTGCCTAATGAAATCAATTTTTCAAGTGATTAGTTTGAGCAGCTATTCTAACATTAAACTAACATAGCGATCTTTTCAATAACGGTTGACCTAGAATTATTGTCATTTTTTTATGATATTTTTAAAGACGGTCGATAAAAGTAACTTCAAAATTTTAAAATTGAAAATAACTTGAAAATTCTAAAATTATCTGTTTACCTTTCTACAAATGATTATTAAAGAACATTAATTATTATATTTATACTAGTGGATGAACCCAAAGTATCTTCAATAAATGAGTGTATAGTGATTTTTTTTTTTTTTGGATTTTATTAAAGTAAGCTATGGTTTTTTATAATTTGTTAAAATATGAAATTCAAAGATTAATTTATATATATATATATATATATATATATATATATATATATATATATATATATATATTGGTTTTTTTAATGTATTTTAAATCCTGCTTTTTCATTTAGAATCCATTTGGTAATCACAATATAAAATGATAAGGATATAAAAAGTTGGTATGATAACTTGGACAATGACATAATATATATTTAAATTTTGTTGTTGACTCGCCTAATGTAAGATGGACTTTATATTAAAGCTTCAACTATATTCTTGTTGGTTTGTATTTGTTACTTCTTATAATATATCGCTTGAATGGTGTATGACTAAACTGTAAATGTTTCTAACTTGTTTAATACCTGATCTGATTAACCAAACCTAAAAAATAGATATGTATTTCGAACAACTTATTGATGACCTCCAACAATTGTGAAATGATAATGTCTTAACTTTGTCATGCGAGCTTGCTTGATGTGGACAATAAATTATTTTCAAGCATATGCCATGTTGTCTGTATGGGGGATTAAAGGGAAATTTACATGTCCTCATTGTATGGAGGACACAAAATCCTTCACATTAAAACACGAGGGTAAAAGTTGTTGGTTTGATTGCCACTGACAATTCTTGCCAAGAAATCAACCTTTCAAGAAGAGTCAGAAGAGATTCCTCAAAAGCAAAGCTGAATTTAGTGACCTTCCTTATTTATTGAATGAGGACCAATTATGAAAATTTCTCCATGACTTTATAAAGGTAATTAACAATCCATTCAATACCTAGCCTAAGTATGTATAATATTACAATTGGATAAAAAGATCAATATTTTGGGATCTCCCATATACACAACATTGGGGTTACGCATATAGAGTTTGTTTGTTTTTTTTTTAATGTGTTCAACACTATCATGGATGTTAAAGGTAAATGATGGGAATCAATCTAAGAGACCGGAATCAAGAATATAAAGGTCACATAGCTAGAGACTTAACCATAGACTTACCAGAAGTTTGGGCCTTCAATAAGACATTTGGGCCCAAATTCAATCTTGAAGAGATTACTCTAGAGATTTTAGAGAATCAAGAATACAAGACTTCTATATGTAAAAATTATACAGAGTAATTTAACAAGTTATTTTGGACCTTGTATTTTGGGCCAAGTAGAATAGGATTTTGGATCTTGTAATTGAGCCATACATAGATTAGGGTTGTGATGCAATTCCAAGCTTCATTACATGCGTTCAAGTATTGTCTTCTAAGAATTTATGTTGTTTTTGATATTACATTGATGTAGGCAGTGGAAAAGATGTTTTGAAGTGTAGTTTCGAAGAGTTTGGAGGTGTAAATTCAATGAAAATTTAGGTGAGGTTAGACCAACATACTAGGAGAATGTTTAAAGAAGAGTCTTGAGGAGACTGCTATAGAGTGAGATCTTGAACAAGAAGAAGAGGTTGAATTTGACCAACATTTCAACACTCATTCATAAACTAAATTTTTAAGTACATGAATCACCTCTTTATCGACTTAAAAGATGACTAACGCTAACTTATCTTGCAAGTTTTTCAAAAACTTTCCAATAGAAGCTTGACAAGTGGCAAACCATGAGTTGAGAGAATGGGAGAGTACCACATGTCCAAGGTAACATGCAACTGAAGTTATTAATTGCTCTCTGATGAGATGAGGGCAAGTGACAAAAGAAGGTTAGAGAGGAAGCTCGTATGTGGTACATACTTGGAGGATCATGTGGTGCCTTCTTGGAGTCATTCTTCTTAAGTGGTGGTTTCTTGAAAGCTTATTTCAAAGGTGGACATCTAATTATTCTTATCGGCTTCAAGGTCGAAAACCCTACTAATTCAAAATACAAGCTCCAAAATCATATTCTACTTGGCCCAAAATACAAGGCCCAAATAAATTATACACTACTTTATACAATTTTTATAAGTAAAGGTCTTGTAACCTTGAAGCTCAAAAATCTCTAGAGAGATATTCTTCAATTTTGAACTTAGGCCCAAAAGTTTGTTTGGAAACCCAAATAAGTCTAATTAGACCCAAATTCCTAATAAGCTCTCGATCAAGTCTCTAGCTCAATAGCCTTTTTATGATTGTCAGTAGTCTTGGAGATGGGTTTGCATCAGGTGTAGAAAGTCTAAGAGGGAAGCTTGGGTGTCAAAAGCCCTAGATTACATGGCAAGCTAGGATTGGGATGCTACCTTACATGTGCAAGGTGCCTTTGCCACTTGTTGACCTTTTCATTATAGAGGATTGTCATGTAAACTACCCATGCCACATCGCAACCTCTCACTTGAAAAGATTTTAAAGTTTGTGCCACGAGCTAGGGTTAGGGTTTTTAGAAGAGTCTCCTACAAGCTAAACCTCCAAGACTGCTACATATAGGAGTGTTATGCTCGTGTATTTTCAACTCTGAATGAGTATTGTTATACTGTCCAAATTTGGAGCTTCTACTTGTCTCAAAGTTTTCTCTATAGTATCTTTTCTAGACCACTTCTAGACTCCTAGTGTGTTGGCCAAACCTCACTCCATAATTTAAAGCTAGTTCTATCTCAAACGATGACATAATCCTCACTTCCTTCATGCTTCTACAAAATTCCTCCATCTCCATATAAGAAAATGAAAAAACAAATCATTGAATAAGAAGATATGGAATGACCGAAGCTTGGCTCCACTAGTAAAATTAAGGATAATTGAAAGGCATGAATGTACATCGCTGAATTGTGTGTACGTGGAGACTTGGAGTTGGTTTAGTTACAAAACAAAAAAGTTAGTAAAGTCAAAGGCCAACTACATGTTGTCAATAAAAGAGGCTAAATTAGTTTAGAAATGGATTACTGAATTGAAGATGTTAGATGGTTATGCCTTGAACATTGCAAGGTGTGCAAATCATGATAAATGAACTTTGCATGACATGAAAAGTCATGACTGTCACGTTTTAATGGAGTGTTTACTGCTAATTACTTTTCGATCATTGCTAGAATTTGTGAATTGCTAAAATAAGTCGATGTTGTAAAGATATATGTTTTAATACATTGAGGAAGGATGATTTAATTCGAATGCAAGAAAATATATCAATCATACTATGTAAGTTGGAAAGAATCTTCCCACTAGTTTTTTTTTATTATATAGTGGAACACCTTGTCATTCATCTTCCTATGGAAACAATCTTTTGTCCTGTTCAATATCAATGGATCTTTAGGAATGTCAGAATAGATATGGAGGAGGTCTTTAGCATGCAAGAGCATGGGCTTAGATAAGATATAAGCATACAAAAGTTGTCTTCTCTTTTAAGGAGTGGATCCAATGCCCCCTAATGTACATTAAAACTTTTGTATAAGGTCTATGTTAAAGTTTCCAGCACATATCTACTCTGATTTTCATACAATTTTACAGTTGAACAGGAAAAAGTTTAGACGTTATGTGTTTATCTAGGGGAATAAGGAAAAAACTTATTTGAATTGCTTAACTAATATGGTTTGAAAGGTCGATTTCTCTTTAATATTTGGTTGCAGCTAGTCTTTTGGAAAAACAGTGGTTACAAAAAGTTTACTACCAGAAAATTGCTGAATAGTGACTGAAATTAGAGACTGAAAGATTCAGTCATTATCAGTGACTGAATTAGTAATTGAAAAATTTAGTCACAAATTTGATTACTGATTCAATAACTGATTCGGTCACAAATAACAACAACAACAACAATAATAATAATAATAATAATAATAATAATAATAATAATAATAACAACAACAACAATAATAATGATAGTAATAATAATAACAATAATAATACCAATAATAATAATAATAAAAATAAAAATAATAATAATAATAAAAATAAAAATAGTAATAATAATAATGGTAATAATAATAATAATAATAATAATAATAATAATAATAATAATAATAATAATGACAATAATAATAATAATATTATTATTATTAGTAACTGTAATTGTAATAATAAGTATAATAATAATCATAAAATGACAGAAAAACTGCTTTGGTCTGATAATTATAGATTCTCTCTGTGTGATGTTATAAAATGATGGAATGAATTTAAGGACTAAGGGTGTATTAGGTTATATTGTTGGATGTTGTAAAGAACAAGAAAACACCTCTAATCTTTGTTATTTGTATACGTTCTTGTTAGGATTGAGGCATATCTTTTATACTTTTATTTAATTTAATTTTTGATAAAAAAGTAAGAAAATAAAATTGAAAGAAAAAAAAGTTAAAAAATATTCTTTCTTTCTATATTTGCAAAAGACATGTCCTCTAACATATTTGACTATTTTTCTTTTTTGACTATTTTTCTTGTTGTTGGCAATCATAATATAAAGGAGTTGAAATTTTGACCTAATACATAGAAATTAAATAATAATAATAATAATAGTAATCGTCTAATTTGGCGTTCTAATCGTGATCAAGTTAATAATTTCAAATAATTGGGCATTGATCTTTGTATAACACTTTTCCTTTTGATGAATAGAATGTTTAACGACTCCCAATTGGCATGTTACAATCGTAGTGTCGGGTCTTTTTGCCAATGATTGTTCAATAGCTTTCGTCACCAAGATATAAATTTTTTACTTTTAGGTCGTCTTTTTATCTGTCCCCTTCACCATGACATCATAAAACAAGAGAAGACCCCTCCATTTCCATTATCTACATGCTTTGATGCATAATTTAGCCATGATTTGCAAATAACCATATAAAAGTTCACATTAAGATAAGGATGATTATAGCATATGAAAATAAATATAAGTGTGCGAAATAGACATAGATTTCATAACCCGTAAACTAATTAATTCCAATCACATTAACATAGATTACGCGTACAAGAAAAGAGAGAATTTAAGGAGTTGACTGAGGTACACACCGAAAGAAGACAACACACGACTATGCTACACGTTTTACTACAGTGAGAGTGATGGAAGAAGAAGCCAAAGAGAAGTTCACTAGCTAACATAATTCACCACCTAACAAAAGAAGAACCCTAAACACCAAACTACACGTACTGTTGTTGTTGCCTTCAGATGAGGCCCCACTTGGCAAAGTAAAATAGTTATACTTTTTGGTTAAACATTTTGGGACCTCATTTTCTTTTCCTTCTCTTTGGACTTGTTCATTGCTTGGTTGTTCATCACACGTTGCTAGCTGTCTCAGTCACAGCACCACTTTTTGTGACATGATTCGGCTCCGAGGGTGCCATTGTGCCCAACTTCACAACGTCAACAATATGTCCATTAAGTTCCTGTAACTTAGTTGGCTCCTCCAATGTCTTGGGCTTGGCGTTTCTATACACCAAATACAGCACCATCTGAATTATCCCAAAGAGAAATCCAAGCGTATTTGGGAGCTGCATCATTCAAATGCAAATGTTAAATCATTCTTTTCAATGAAAGTGGTTCTTTTAGGTAGGTCAATTCAAATTTGAAGGAATAAAAATCAAAATTTTCTTGCATGGAAACATATATGCCTTTTGTAATTAAATAATAATACAATAGGGGCCCATGTTTCGGCTTGACTACTTTTGTTTTTCTTTTTCATCTGAACTCAACATTAATGGAGCGAGCACACATTTAATTAATTGCTCTAGCTAAATTGGCTTTTCACTAAATTATACAGGCATAACAAAAAGTTAGGAGATCTAGCTGCAATATGTGTATATGACAAAAGTAGTGATAAAGGAAAAGCGTTGGTAAGATAGACAAAGATATCATAGTCCATATAATATGGTCCTAGCCGAACGTAGCAGTATTGAATTGTACTTACAGCGATGTAGTAGTCCTTGAGAAGAAGGCCATAGAAGAACCACATGACAGCATTCACGGTCAAAAAGAAGGACAAACTGAATGGCATGAATTCCACGCTCTTCGTCTTTATCACACGTTTCTGCATGTATCAATTATGAGAATTTGATTTTTCTTTGAGATGAAGAAGTAATAGTTATTGAAAAAAAACAGTGAAATGTGTATCAAGTAATAGTAATAGACGAAAAGTGAAAAATCTTGGAAAAAGAAGCTCCATAAAAAGCTATCTGCATAATCATTTTCTTTATGATTTAAATAAGGGGCTTCTGAATCATTACCATAATGCAGAGAGGAGCAGCAAATACGCTTATGTTGAAAACGAGGCAAATCCATCCAATCACAGAAAGACGTTTGTCTCCTTTTGTAAAGTAGAGGGTTGAAAGAAGCATGGCTCCGAACCCAAAAACATTCAACAAGAGAAGAAGCTTGATGGTAGAAAGCTGTGACATTTGATACAAGGAAAACTGTTTAATCATTCATTCTTGAGAAAAAGAAAAACAAAGAATGGGTAGAATATAGAAGTTATTATAGAAGAATACCCTGGTTTTACTTGGGGCGTAAACTAGGAAAATGATAAGGTAAATTGATTCTATCACACATCCAAAGGAGTTAATGGTAATAAGAAGGAGGCTAGCATCCTTCTTGTTGAGTGCGTAATAAATCCAGAGCATTGAACTGAACAGTGCAACAACATAAGGCAGTGATTGAAATCCTTCTGCAGTTTTCTTCTTGTAGATTTGGTAAAACGTTGGTCTGCACTCCATATAATTCAGACATAGTTAGAAAAACACTTCAGCGTCCATTAATATAGGAACGAGCATGCTAGAGCAGAAAAATCACTTACAATGGAGCAAGGAACACCATGAAGGAGATGACGTTGCCTGTAACAATACAACAAAAATACATCAGTGTTGCTTTCAAGTATCATATTAATCATTCTTGGAAAACTAGAAAAATGCGATGCAATGAATCTGCATGGCACGTATGGTTGCAGTAAAAATGTAACGTTGATTTTATGAAAGAAGAGAAGAAAAAAAGTGATAGTAAATGTGTACCTAGAAGGCCGAAAACGAAAGCCCAGGTTTCGTGGTGAATGGCCATTTGGGTGTGGTGTGCTGAATCTAATATCTCTTCCCTATCACTCAGTGAGTGGTGACGAAAAGGTGTAGATACGATTCTGTGAAAGTGAGAATCCTCAGAAGAGGTTATCTCTTTCTCTCTTTCGATTGCACGAGTTGTGAAGGGAAGAGTGGGAAGGTATTTATAGTGGGGAAAAAGAGAAGTAGGAGAAGTCGCATGCAATATGCAAGTGGCTAATTAAAGAGGAATGTGCAGTAAGGTGGTATTGTGTGGTAATATTATTGTAGCTTTAATTTAGTTATGACTACTTTCCAGTTGTTCCACCACCCAACCACTATTTACTTTAACCCAAATCAAATCCAAAACACCACTTCTCTTATTACCCCATAATCACCCATTTTGGTTTAAGTCTCTTCCTCTTGGGTTAACTCCACAATATTGCTGTGGGGTTCACACACAATCTTTATTCTTTATGACGTATCACCCACCATGTATCTTTAAGCCTTACAACTCATCACAGTTTCTGGGGCAAGCGGGCTGAAACTTGCCACACTAAATTATTAATTACTTTACCCTAAATTCTACCATGCCTTTCTATTTTAATCCCTATCCGTATCTTTTTACCGTGTTAAGAAATAATAAATCTCATGATTTTTCTCATGATTACAATTACTTATATTTTTAAAAGCTAAAATAAATCTCAGACAGAATTTGTTTTGAGATTATGAAGTATAAAACACCATTGAATTAAATTAGAACCAGTTAATAATTTTATCTTATGGATAGTTATTTTTCCGTTATTGGAATGGAAGATACCAATTGCAATACTCTCTCTTCAACATTAATCACTTACCTTAATTTTCTCCATGCACTACTACAAAAAGTATCTTTAGCGGCGATACGAATATTTCTTATACGAGAGTTTTACAAGCTTTTAGACAATGACTGGTGCATGAGATGTTCAAAATTTAACCGGTAAAAGCCTGATTTATTACTGGAAAAGATTCATGACTTTTAGTGGCAATTTTTACTGGCATTTTGTAAGGCAAGGAATAGTAAATTTTAATTACCTCTTCATTTGATTTCCAGCACTATTTTCAAAAATAGACTAAACTGACCTGTCATGTAACCCTTCCAGAGAATTTCTCAGGATAAAAATTGATAAAAAAAAAAAAAAAATAAAAATAACAAGTAAAAACAAAAAAAAAAAAAAAAAAAAAAAAAAAAAAAAAAATCAATATGACTAGTGAAAACCAATAAAAGAAGGTGGTTCACAAAGGAGCATGAAAATGTTTAATACAGCGCTATTTATTTTTAAAATAACCAAAATCAAGATAAAACATTTATCATTTTGTCTTTATTCTAAATTTAGATTTATTATTATTAATAAACATTGATTTGTACTGTACTGTGTAAATTTGACTTAAGTGTTATTACAACATATTTCGTTTCTATATGTATAATCAATATCATATAAATTTGTGTTTTATTGTTAGTTTTTAATGTTACAAAATTTTATTTTTATTATTATTACAATACTGACTCCACTATAAGTCAATTATGGCTCAGTAGTTTAATCTTGAACTCATAATTTAACACTAATTCAACCGACATTCCATTTCTTAAAAAAAATATATATATAACAGAAAGAATAAATATTATGTTTTGAAACTATTTTATGCTTCAACTATTAAATATAAGCTGATAAAAACCTATTAAATCTAAAACTAATTTTTAACTATAGTTCAGAGACTAATTTAATTTAAAAACATTGGTTATTACCAGAAAACATTTTCCGTAAATTACTAGAAAAAAAGCTTATATATATGTATATATTATTTAAAAACTATTCATAATATTATTATCAAGGCATTCTTGTGGTATAGAGAAAACCAAGGACTACCATTGCTGTTTTAGTATAAACTTAAACGCCATAACGGTATTGGCAACATTGTCTTGTCTCCTATGTAAGCAATAAAAAGAACACTAAAAAATATTATTTTATGTACCGAAAGAAATATTCCATTCTAAAAGATAGAATCTCCAAGGAGTGACTCTGCATATACAATTTTAACACAGGTTTTGCTCAGTGATGATGCTATAAAACGTGACATTGATCCACCTTCTTAGGAAAGAATTGGTAACAGCTTTCAAAGTAGCATCATCACCTGGAATCTGCTCCCCAATTTGTTTGAAACCGTAGTTTTCAGCTAGTTGTTTTCTGTATTAGCACTTTCAGCTACTTGTATTGGAATTCTTACAGCATGTATGACAGTAACTTTATAAGAAATTGTCTTCAACACCTTAACCTTTTTCTTATAAGCCCATCACTATTTAGATTAAATATATCTGTGGCAGAACGAAAACTAATTAACTATTTAAAATGCATCCATTACCGGTATCATTCATGTTCAGGCCTACTACAAGTTATTAAAATACTATAATGTTATTTAAAAAGTACTACTTCTTTAATTAGCCATTTACCACCCCATGCTAAATTTCTAAATTTCTTTAATATGACAAAGGGTGCTTTAGTGTGAGTCTATTATATTCAATCCATTCACTGAAAAAATATCAAGTGAAAGAAGTGTGGCATGCATATATTGGAAATTAATAAAGAAGCATTTTCACCGTACATAAACATGTTATCAGCATATTCTCTATAGAAACTTAATGTAAGACCCCTTACACAGTTTTCTAGAAATTTTTGAATTGTATATTTTATAGCTTTATATTGTGTTATTCTCTCATTATTTTTTTGTTTCTTTTTCTGCGTTTCTTGGACATGCACATAGCTCGAGCTTTATAGCACGACGGTGCCCTTTTCTTTTCAACTGTCGACGGTGAAGGTAGGGAATCAATTTGAATTCAAGGAATCCAGGTATAAAAAACAGTTTATGTTGGGGGATATGCTTGCAAAAAAGTATTGTAATTAATATTGACCTCACAACATGGTAATAAAGTTGAGTTTATAAAGTTTACATATTTCATTAGGTTATTACTTTTAGTACAGATCATTAGTATCTCTTAATTATGACAGTGTAGTCATTTGGTGGAGGTACTTGAGTTATGCAGTCTCATACAGATTAGTGGTATTGGATATTTCTACTTTTATTTGCTGTTCATTGTATTTAGTATTTGTAAATGGTTGGAACACTTATTGTGTTCTCTGTTAATTTATATTTTTTATTAATAAAAAAATTAATATTTCTCTTAAAAAAATTATTCTTTGAGGGAGCAAGATATAGATAGAAAAATTTAAAAATAATCAATTATTAAGAAATTTAGACACTATTAATTGACCAATTTAAGAAATTATTGATTTAGAAGATTTATAACAGATTTTAAACAAGATTATTAATTTTAAGTGCATGATCATTATAACACAAAAAAAGTAAGATTATTCAGTCAAGGGACAGTAAAGTGAGAGTAACACCAAGTTTTTCTTTAAGTTTGAAAACTAAAAACTAAATGAAATTAAAAAATGAAACTAGATCGAATAAGCAAACACATTTGTTTTTTTGTTAAAAAATTCATAGATATACTTTTTTATACTGGAGACTAATACATAGTTTTATTCGCTAATAAAACGGGCAGTAGCTTACTTCCATTAAAATAATTATCACTAAAAGTGAAATTTGGTGTGTTGGTGCTCCTAAGGGCTAAGTGTCTATAGCTATTATGCATCACTAAACATAGTGTTACAATATTTTATTTATTTAATTTGTTTAGTCAATAATTCAAGTTCACTTTGAACTCTTGTTGGTCGCCTTTCATCTACAGTATTTCGTAGCAAATGATTTGCATTGCTCTTAATAATAGGTCTTTATTCCTCAAATTATTTGAGAAACTTTTAACTGGATTCCTAAACCTTTAAATCATGTTTAACTGAGTCCCTGGCTAGACTTTCGATAGGACTCTATAAAAGCATAGTACATACTTTAAAAAAATGCAAATAGTCCAGAGATATTATAAAAAGTTTCAGATAGTTAAGTCCTAAATTATTCGTAAAATTTTAAATGAATTCCTTTGATTAAACAACACTCTAATAATAAAAGAAATAATAAATTATAAATTCGAAACTTCATGTTATTCCTATTTCATCCTAGTATACGGCAAACGAATTAGTGACTTTGTAGTGAAAATGGCATTTAAAAGTGAGTTAATTATATATTATTTTCGTTAATAGTCTAAAGTTTTTTTTCACAGAGATTAAAAATAAAAATATATTTTTTTTCTAAGAAAATAATCTTACTATCTCGATAAATACGTTATTGTACCTACTACAAATGCAAAGACCAATGAAATTTATTGAGAACCAATTAAAAGGAAAAAAAATTAAAATTGAATTAAAAAAATATCTTATTGGATGTTATGACAAAATTATAATATATATATAAAGAGAGTGGAAACTTTAACTTATAAACTTAATTTATAAATTTGAATTATGTAAGAATTTATTTAGTAAGATAATATGAGAATGATTCCAAATTTATATTAAAGATATTTATAAATCGGGTTTGTGATATTAAATTAAATACAAATCCACTAACTCATATCAATCAATTTATATATTTATAAAACATAAAGTTGAGCTATATTTAGGATACAAGAAATATCTTCCAATTAGATTGATCAATAAGAAATGGTCCTGGGGTCCCGGGTGCTACCTTTCCCCTTACGTATTATTTTGTTTAATTTTGGTTAGTTTTTCATAAAAAGGTTATTGAATATAAGTCTGGCCTCAACTACCTTGGGGAGCCAAGTTGAGCCGAATAAAACAAATTTCCAAAGCCAAATTTGTCAACCTGCACTCTATAATGCACCCCAAGATGCATGAAACTCAACATCATATACATATACAGAGACTCAACCCACTTTCTTCCCATTCATAATCTTTTTTGCATGATTAAATGAAGTGAACTTTGAGCTTTGAATCAGTGAACTTTGGCAATAGCACTAGATATATAGGTAGCTATAGGGGGGATCTTTTTCGATGCGTAATCGCATTTTCAGCTTCGGATCTTAACTAGTTTAGTATAAAGCTAGGACCAAATGAATAATGTGGAATTAACAGCTTCGGCATCTCCATCCACAGAATATGCTAATTTACTTGAACAAGAAAAGCCCTTGCTTGTTGACCGACGCCAGCAGTCACAAATAACCCTACTCATACTACAATACTCAAATAACCCTCTTATTTCTTAGAATTTTTAGTTTAAACATATCAGACCTAACTCAACCCTAAAACAATTCATATTCACAGACTAAATATCTAAAACATTAAATTTTATAGGATTGAACATATAACAACGTTTTGACTTCATGTTAGAATTTTTTTACATCTAAATGTGTTTGGAGAAGAAATTACTCCCCCTTCCTAGATGCATGAATACGGGGGGTACGTAGGGTGTATGATATTAGGGTATGTTGTTGTTTATAGGTTGCTCACAATTTATGGAAATTAGAGAGGGAAGTGTGTAGAAAAGGTTTGGGGTGGTATGGCATAGGCGTGTGAGCCACTTCACCACATTTTGGAGTTTGTTTCATTTAGTGTTGTGTACGTGGTTATAGCGTGGATTCTCAACCATGTATATTCATGTACCCGTCACCAAAGAAGTGGGCAATTTTATTGTCAAAACCAGCACCAATCACTCATCCAATCCATCATCTCAATATTCTAAACCAAACACAATTGAAAATACCAACTTCATATGGTTAGTTATCTCGTTACTATAAAAAGAAACAACGAGTGTAAAGAAAATAAAAACTCAAAACAATAATATCATCCCTTGTGTGATATATAAAATTGAAACAATTATGTGAAATTGTCATATGCAAGTCGGGTCATTTCTGAAAAGGACGTTAGCCACACAACTTGAAAAACATTTACGTTGGACTTCTATACTATACATGCATGCAATAAAAGAAATATAGAAAATGACTTTATAAAATGTTAGAAAAAGAAAAAAAAAAAAGTTTTGTAGCCGGAATGCGATTCTACTCATTTGTCAAGTCTTCTTTTGTCCTTAGTGTGTTCTGTGCGTTCTTAGAGGAGTACATCCAAAGTTATGGAGTTTTAGATTTTTTGGTGTCTTACATTTTCTATAAAAGGTAATTGTTATATTGATAGTCTTACTAATTTTACTTGATTTTCTAGAATGGATTGAAATTTACTTGATTTAATGATCTTCGTTCTTTTATTAATCAAGACTTCTTTGGTAATGGATGGTTTTCATTTTTTATACAGTTTTCATTTGTGGGAGTTTGGTTGCATTTTAGCATGAGTTTGATTTAATCCGCAATACTTTTATACCTATTTTTTCTTATCTTTTATGTAGTTTTCTATGTGATGATTGAACTTTTGAGTATCTTGTTGAACCTCAAGGTTCATGTTGATGCATAACATGTGATTTTTTAAATGAATAACTTATGAAACTTTGTTCATAACATAGTAAAGGCTCAATGTGGACAAAAAATCATCCAGTCAACTAGTGATTTATTATTGAATTGGTTGAATTATATTTTATATATTTAAATATGTAAGAAGAAAATTAAGGTTAACATTTTTTATTTGGGAAGTGACGATTGTTAATAGTTGAGTTAATTGTTATGTTGTTGGTTATATAGTATTAGGTTACTTCTTTTTAATTATTTCAACCATATAATTGGTAAAAGTTGTATAGAGTTCATTAGCATCAATACACACTTTTACAAGAACAAGTAATGACGAAAATTTAACAGTATTTCAATATTCATTCAAAAGTGAAAATATAAGTAATTAAAACTTCTATTTTTAAGTTTTAGGTTCGACCATGAGAAGAGGCAAATGGTGGGAAATTTGAATTCAAATTCCTCGAAAGTAGACACAAAAAGTGAATCAAGTGATACTTGTCCATTCATGCTTTCTGCATTTGAGCATGTGCTCAAAATGCAACAAGTTTATGTCTCCTTACACCTTAGGATTGTACTAGGGTGTCTCTTGGGCCTTTGCAAGCCAAATTGAAACCCTGACAAGAGTTAGGAAACCTTAATCTAACCTTAATATACTCAAGGTTTAAATACAAGTCCAAAACCCTATACTACTTGGTCCAAATAATTATTCTGCACTACTTGGCCCAATACAAGCCCTATAAAAATATATTCTAGTATATACAATATTTACAAACTAAAGTGTAGTCCATGATGATAAGAGTTTGGGGTTGTTAAAGTCAATTGAGTCCCAATTTTCTTGTATTCTTCTGGTCATGACTTTAGTGGTTGGTCCATTGGCAAGGGATCTGCCATCATTTCCTCTTTATTGAAAAAGATTTGTCCTTAAACCTAGAGGGTCTGCCTCATCATAAGTTTAACCTGTAATAGGAACAAGGTCAGAGATCTTAAAGGTGATATGTACCCCATACTCCTTAGAAAAATTTAACCTATATGCATTGTCTTTGACTCTTTTGAGGATTGATGAACCCTTAGTCGTATCAGGTTCTCAAAAAAAAAGTCCCCATTTAAAAAGCAATATAGGATTGACCTAGAAAGAATCCAAAAAAACTCACATACATAAATTGTATGATTAATATAATTTTGTTTAAAAGTTAAATTGAGGGTTTAGGAATAGTTTTATTAACAAAACTAGTAGACCGTTTTATAGCAATAGTCAATCAGGTCGTCTACTAGTAAAAAAGTGTAATAAAAAACAACAACTATAGTGTAAATCAACTTTAAATAGAAAGTAAAAGTGCAACTATATTACTGAATATGAATGGATAAAAACTAAAACTAAAAAACATGGATATTAATAGGAAATGTGAAAATGTAACGATGATAACATGAAGGAAACAATAGTTAAAGAAAAATTAAATTCTTGAAATGAAAATGACTAAAACTATTGAACATAATTGAATGAAAATGTTAAGGATTGAATTGGATAGAATTAAGAAAAATTCTAGTTCTTTTTCCTCTTTTCTAAATGATATTGTTGTCAAACTAATTTCTCTTTTCTCTATTATTTCATATATTTCATGAATTAAGTAAATAATTTTCTAAACATATTACACAACTAAACTACATAAGTTCAATGATAAAATCTAAAAATAAAAATAGAAATAAAATCATTTTTATGTAAATTCTACTGTAGTGATCATTTTCTCAACATTCATGACATATTTTTATTTATACGAATGACTTATCAAGTGATATTTCAAGTCCACTTTTAGATCTACCATTTTGAGTCACTTCTTCTCTGTCCTTTTTTTCTTCCCTTTATTTGTAATATATGTGGATCTCTAAGAATCTAATGTGGTTCTTCGCCTACTTGCTCCAATGTAGAATGTTGATATCCATTTTTGAGATTTGACTCTAAAAAAGGCAAGTTATCAATAATATGAAAATTTGATTGTATCTCTTGTTGACTTATGAGCTTGGACAAACGGTAAAATAATGAACTTATATATCTCCTCTAATTTTTTATTAAGATTAAGTAGCATGTTCGGTTGGTGTTGTGTATTCATTCTTAAATAAGACTTTTGTTAACATTCCTAGTCCAATGTTACAAAACAAAATCATTCAGAATTTCAACAATCCCTTTTGCTTGAAAAGTCATCAATACATGTTTACAAAATATTCCACAAACTGATAAATCCAATAGCACATTTAGCAATCTTTGAGTTCAAATTTATATCAGTAGTAAACATATCTCGAACATTATAGCAATTAGACATTTGGTAGACATAAGTAAAAACTATCTCTCTTTATCTTTTTCTTAGTAAACTATTTGATCTTCCCAAGCTCATATTGAAATTTTCCAATAACATTCATTGTATAAATAGATGCAACATGATGCCTCAAGTTTGGATCCAATACTCAAAATACGAGATTGGTGTCTAGATTCATAATCTTCCTCTTTTTTTCCTCCGATTGACTATCAATAATCTTTAAAAACTTCAACATAATTTCTTGGAGGATTGTTCTTATGTGTATAAAAGAATAAAAAAAGTGCACTAATACTTTTACTTTTCTAAGAAGTATTCATCCTGATAAAAAATAGGCTTATATTGTAAATAGGTACACATGATTCTATGATGTTATAGAACCTTTGAATCCATTTATTTCCTTCCAAATTTTACTTAATAATTAAATGATTTCATTCTTCTTCAAACAATATGTGAATACTAGGTGAGTGTTGAATGCATCTTTTAAAGTTCATGCTTGAAAATAGAGTTTTTATGATATACATGAGCTAATTTCTTAAGAAACTTATTCATAATGTGTCACAAGAAAAGGTGATGACATGTTTATGGAAACACCCTTGCAATAACAACTTTAATGGCTAAATCTTGATATGTTAGAATAGATACAGGTTTTTTTCCACCCATTGTCTCTAACGAAGTATGAAACAACCATGTAAAATAATTGTCTAACTCTTCTTGCAATAAGGCATAACCAAACAAGTGATTATTCAATTCAATAAATGGGACAAACAACATGGTATAATTATTGGTTTTATATATGATATCAAAAGTTATGACATTTCAAAATTAGTGGAAAGGTATTCTTAATCTAGCATTCACAAAAATAATTAACATATGAGACTCTTCATCATATTGGATTACATTAAAAGTAAATTGGATTTTCACCTTATTTTCGCTTACAATAATTAAAAACAACTTCAACATCTCCAGTATCTAAATTTTGCTTTCCAACATTCCTCAAGTGGTTTCAATAATCTCTATTAAAAAGTGATGAGCTACCATTGCTTAAAATAAAATATATCTTTCCTGTAGGTAATACTTCTTAGTCAAATTATTTCACCAGAACTGTTGTTGCAGCACTTATATTTTTGTGAAACTTCATATAACACACACTTTTAGATTTAAACATGACATGATTGTGATCATTGTTAAATGATTTGATAACTCAATTGTTTTGCATGTCGCCTCTTCAAACAACAAGTTAAGCTTTACAACCTTTTCGAAAAGTTGAGCACTTTTTTTCCTCTTACAACGTTATCTTGATTTTCTCCACTCACACAATTTTTCATTTTGTATTGACCTTTACTACAACATACTAAGATAGTTGTGATCAAACATATATTCCAAAACCATTCTATATTCCAAAACCATTCCTTTTGGCAAATGAACTATAAAATTTTCTAATCTTTTTAATAGACTCAAATTCCATCGCAACACATGGGTCAATATTTTAAATTATTCACCAACATTTGAAAAATATATAAATTCTTCAAAATAAATTCTTACTGCAAAAACAAAAAAAAAACTAGAATTGCCAACGGACAAATCTGTCAGTATTATATTTTTACCATCGGATAATTTGAATGTAAAACGGTTAATTTATCGACGAATAATTTAACGATAAATTATTTGGTTGGTAAATCTGTCAATAATTATCGACGAATTAAATTCGTCAATAAATTGACCATAAAATTTTCAATAAAATTTATTGGTAATAATACTTTACTAATGAATAAAATTTTATCAATAATTTTTTGTCGGTATTTTAGATTTTTCTTATCATATTCTTAAAAATTAATCTTTATTTTCTTGCAACTTCTAAACCTCTAAGATAAAATTAATGACGTGAAATTAAGTACAATATCTAAACGTATAAGAGAAGAAAAATATTGTACTACTAAATTTTTATTTATCAATAAAGAATACATTAAATGTTAAAGTGAAGCATATTCAATTACAAATACATGTACTTTTTTAGAAGGAAAAGGAGGAAAAATTAACATATATTTTTGTTCTGAATTTTTACTTTTCTTTTATCTTTACATTTTTGCCTTTTAAGTACATTACAAATATATGTCATTGAAACATTTTTATGGAATGTTACGAGAGAAAAACTAAATAAATCTCATTATTGTTAATTAATATGAATTATTATTTAAAATTAATAAAAGATTTATATTTGGAGTAAGTTTTCTAATTATTCATAGAGTAAATGAATCGCATATAATTTGATTTTATTTTTACTAGGTAAAGTAATTTAATATCAAATAATTAGTTGACAACGATTTTTAACACCTTTCCATTTTCTTTTGGTTAGAAGGACACTATTCTTTTTCTTTTTGATGAAAAGAATGTAATGATCTGTGGAAGACTGTAATGAGTCTCGATTGTGATCTATACAGTCGTTGTGTCGGGTCTCTTTGCCAATGATTGTTAGCTTCCGTCATGAACATATACATTTTATTTTACTTTTTATGTTGAACTTTATATCTGTCCCCTTCCCCATTACATCATAAAAGAAGAGAAAACCCCCATTCCACTAGCTACACGAATAATTTAATCATGGTGAAATACCAACAACCCATATAAAACTTAACATTAGGATGATGATGATTGCAGCATATGAAAATATACAGAAGTGTGCTCATTACTAAAATAATAATTAATTCCTCCACATTATCGTCTTTCAACTTTCACTTTGATTTGATAAATGTGAAAAATATTACATATTGTAGAAATATAAGACTATAGTCAATAATTTAAAAACACAAAGTTCAGAAACCAAATCGTATTAATAATTTATTACAGTATGATAATTATATAATATATCACACAAATACATCAGTCAAAAGAAGAACCCTAAACTCCAAAACACAGTTCTTGCGTTGAGAAGAGACCCATATGACCATGTACAGTGATTACTATACTTTTAGGTTAAATATTTTTGGACCTCAATTTTATTACTTTTGCTTATTTCCTCTTAGGACTTATTTGCTTGGTTATCACAAATTCCTGTGGGAATTCATGATGTTCTTAGGGTTTCCATGTCCTTCATTTCCATTTGGATCCTCAATAGTAATCTCACTCACAGCACCACCTGTTTCATGATTCAACTCAGTGAGTTCCATTGTGCTCATCTTCCCAACGTCAACAATCTCATGAGCGTTTAGCTCTTGCGATTTCGTTGGCTCGTTTGTCTTGGCGTTTCTATAAATCAAATACATCACCATCTGAATAATGCCAAATAAAAAACCTAGTGTATTTGGGAGCTGCATCATACAAATGGAAAAGTTAAATGATTTTTTTTAAAATCAAATTATAATTTCTTTTGGTAGGTTATATCAAATCGAAAGGAAGCAAATTAAAATGTTTAGCATATAAGCATGAGATAAGATTTTTCTAATTAAATAATAATAGAATAGGAGGACCCTTGTTTCCATTTGACTTCTTTTTTCAGATGGGACTCAATGTTAATAGGGTGCGTACAGGTAATGAATTGTTATGATTAAATTGACATTATCACTTGTTAAAGCACAAGGAAAAGTTATAGGATCTAGAAATTAAAGGAAATGAGAAAAGTGATAAAGGAAAAGACTTAGTCGGAATAAGACAAAAAGTTTAATGGTCAATATAATATGAATAAATAATGCTCCTATTAAACGCACGTAGCATGATTGAATTCAACTTACAGCGATGTAATAGTCTTTGAGGAGAAGGCCATAGAAGAACCACATGATAGCGTTTAAGGTCAAAAAGAAGGACAAACTTAAGGGCATGAATTCCACGCTTTTCGTCTTTATCACACGTTTCTGCATGCATCAATCATAAGAATTAATTTATCTTTTGAGCGCTTAAGAAAAAATAGTTCAAAGTGGTTGATGATGAAATTTGTCCACACCTACGTGCATAAAGAGATTGCAAACTTGTAATTGAAAAAGAAAAAAAAAAAAAAAAACTCTTTCACTAATGTCATTAAGGGAATTTGTTTTGATTTTTTTAGAAGAATGTCTTTCAAGAAAAAAATAGTTAATTAAAATTTAAATTATATACTCTTTGTTGAGAAAACTTCATGATATTAATTTCCAATTACATTTGGAGCTTCACCTTAACGATAAAGTTTTTTTATAATTCATGTATAATTTTGCTGGAAACATAATAATCTTGGTTTTTTATCAATAATAAAAAATAATATAAATAAAAGTATAAAAGGAACGTTTTAACCCTATACTGCATAATAATCTTGGTACTATATAAAAATGATAACTTCTAAAAAATAAGTTTCTAAAAACACTACTTGATTTTGTATAACAATGTAATTTATAGATGAAATGTTAATTATGTTTGAAAAAAAAGAAAAACTATGATACTACATACAAGTTTGATTGGAGTATGCTAGACTCTTTTTCGTTTACCACTGGGGGAACCAATGCAGATAATTAAAAAGGATAAAAATTAACAGTGTCTTATCCCCTAAATAACTTTGGTTGAAGGAGATACTCCTTTTTGGAGTAGATATGTCTATGTGGAGAGAGTGGATGAATAGGGCATCAAGTGATGCTCAACCATCGCAAGTGTTGTGAGCCTCCTTATCTACTCGTTTGAGTCATAGTGTTTGGTTGCTAATTAGATCAATGCAAAGATAAAAATCTAACCACTTAAACTTGTATCATTTATGAGGAGAGGATGGTAACTCGCCAATTGAGACAGTTGCTGTGGAAGAAGATGCATTTGGTAGCTAAAATTATTGAGCTAGACCTATTGGATGAGGATAGCAATTTAAATGAGAAGAAGGTAAAATAGGATGAAAATTTTATTTGTTGAATTGAAGAAGGTAGCTAGTATTTGTCCAAACAAAAATCCAGTTGTAGGTGGATTGTTTGGGCACTCAAATTAATAATTATTTTGATTAACAATAAACTGAGTAATGACAAGAAACCATATTAAGAACTAGATGATATAGTGAGAATCGTTAGAAGAGGAGACAATAAGATGATTCTTTTAGGATAAGTTATTTGAGAAGGGTGATAATAATCCTATTTGGATGTTGAATTTTTTTTTTCATCCATATTATAGAGTGATAACTTAAACCTAACTATTCGATTCGAGAAATGGGTGGTAAAGGAGGTAGTATGAAAATGTGAAGGTAGTATGGAAATGTAGGTTTTTTTTTTATCCTTAACAGGTAGATTATGTCTCATTAACTCAATAATTACAACTATACCCTTATTCTATATGTCTCTGTTCAAGGTTCCTAGGACAGTGATAAAAGAGATTAATTGTGTTTAAAGGAACTTTCTTTGGGTTAGGGTAAGGAGGATGAGAACACAGCCTCGGTAAAATAGGAGAGAGTTTATAAATCAAAATAGGGATAAAAGATATTAATTTTTTAATATAACACTTTTAGTTAAGTGGAAGTGGGTTTAGGGATTGAGAATGTAGAGTTGTGGAAAGAAGTACTGAAATTAAATATGGGTTCTAGAGGACATTAAATAAAAAGTAAGAATCAAATTATGAATCGTGATGGTAGATGGACCTTGGGAAGGTATGTGGTGAGGGGGTGCGATATAAAGAAAATGTAAAGTGGAAAGTTAGTAGTGAGTTAAACATTTCTTTTAGAAGGAGATAGATAAGCTAGACAGAACTTATATGGGAATGAAAAATTTAAGTTAAAGAAGACCATAATTTGATTGAAAAGAAATTATAATAAACTAGTTGATGTAAGATATTGAACAGATAAATCTAAAAAAGAATACAATAAATAAATATTTTGGATGGATAACGACGAGAAAACTCTCTTTACATAATTCGAATACCTTTGATAATATTTGAAAAAAAAAGTTTTACTTCGAACTCACTTTTTTTCTAGAGAGTCTTTCTAAATAGAGTGGTTACTAAAAATAATATTAGAAAAAGAAAAATAATGTTAAATAATCATTGTTCTGTTATGTGTGAATCTGCCAATGAATGTATAAATCACTTGTTATGTAGCTTTAAGGTAATGGATATACTCTGGAACATGTGTAGTCAATGGGTTGGATTAACTAAAACATCTCATCACCAACCTAGGCTGTACTTTGAATAATTTTACCTACCAAAATTACGTAATAAAGGTAAGACTTTATGGAAATATACGTGGGGTGACAGTAATATATAGAAAATTTGGAAACAAAATAACTCATTAGTGTTTTGCACTATTTAACTAAATGTGTGGATATGGATTACAGACAAAGAAAAACACTCAAAGGCATATTTCTCATACGCGGAGTGGTGCATGTTCCCTGTCCTTGCTTCAAGCTATTTTGTTGAGGTTACAAACACCATCAACTACAGGCATACTAGGTTTAGTTAGGCATAAGGGGATTTAGAATAAAGTTTTGGTGCCATTTGTGGTGGTTTAATGCCCTGTCGATTAGGGGCAGAAATGACGAATTGGAGTGAGAAGCACTAAAAAAAATTGAAATTATAAGGTGTAAAGGGGATAAGGACTTGGTATTTAAGTTGGCTTAATGGTGCAGGGTCTAGACAATTTGTCTGAGAGATCAGAAGTAACACAACAATATACCTGAAATTGAGGGTCAAGTTAAAGGAAATCCAAGGGACCTTATTGGGCAGAGCCTTTAAAACAGCTTCTAAAAAAGAATATCGAAAATAAAAGAGCACATAATTAAATTTTTGACGGTTTGATTAAACTTTTAATTAAATATCATATAAGAAACATAAAATTGATATACAGTTATGTTAACAAGTAAAATTAAATCTAAATCAAAATTAAACTAATTTTTAGCGGTTTAATTTTCATATGTTTTATGATTATTATCTACACATCCTTTTTACTATTTTTTTATCAGCAACAAACAATTAAATTAATAAAAATTATTTTCGAAGTAATTCAACCCTTTATATATTAGTTATACTAGGTGATCAACATATTCTTGTCGTTGTTTTCTTAATTTTCTAATTTTCATATTATCTTTTGTTAAATGTTTTGTTCACAGTAATCAAAAGAAAAATTATCATTAACTATGAAAAGAAAAAGAAAGATTTGATAAAAACAAAAGACAATCAAAATAAGAAGTTGCAATTTGTTTATGCTTTTTCTTATCTATTCTATTATAAACATATTGTCTTGTATGTCAAATTAATTAAAAAAAAAATATTCTGCTTGCACTTTATTTACATTTGTGGTGTCTTAATGAATTTTATTCTATCTCTAATAAAATGAAAGGACATTATTTATGTACTTTAAAAAATTATATAAAAAAGTAAACTGGACATATAAAAGTCACATTAAAAACTTACCATTAATATCATATAAATCAATCTATACAGCACTTTAAATCAATTAATATCATATAAATGTGTATATTAACACCAAATTGACTTATGGGTATCGAAATCAAATTATATACCAGAAATATAAATAGATAGCACACATACAATTCCATTCCTTATCGTTTTTCTTTATTTTCCTATTGCAAAACAAAGTAATAAAAATATGAATAAATAAACATAGTGATAAGAAGGAACTGAAATAAAAATGGATATAACTTCATATAATGATTGAGGATAAAAGACAAAACAAATAAGAATGTGCTATCGATGGTAGGTATTAGTTATTTACGCAAATCTAAAATGCATAATAAATAACAATGTGATAGTTCTATAGTTTACTTTGGTTTGGCTCAAAACTAGAGACATCAACCTCAAACAAAACCAAACCGTCAATTTTACCAAAAAAAAAATCAATCAATTTTGAGAAAAAACAAAATGATTTAATTTGGTTTTCAATTATTAGATTGATTTTCAATTTTTTTCCTCTAGATCGATTTAGATTTTAACACCCTTTTTAATTGTTCGGCGTTGATTTTGATTTATGATTTAAATAATGGTGTTCTGAATTCTTACCATAACGCCGAGAGGAGCAGCGAATACGCTTATGTTGAAAACCAGAGAAATCCATCCAATCACAGAAAGCCGTTTGGATCCTTTTGTTAGGAAGAGGGTTATAAGAAGCATGGCTCCGAACCCAAAAACATTCAACAACAGAAGAATCTTGATGGTAGAAACCTGTGAAATTTGATACAAGGAAAACTAATTAGTTTTTTTTTTTTTTTTTTAACAGCCAGGAGAACTAATTAGTTTTCTTATTCTTGAATATTCTTGAAATTAAATAGAAAAGGAAGAGAAAGATTAGAAGGAATATAAGGGAGTTATAAGAAGGAAAACCCTGGTTTTTTTTGCGGCGTAAAGTAAGAAGATGGCAAGGTAGATTGTCTCTATCACAATTCCAAAGGAGTTAATCGTAATGAGAAGGAGGGTACCCTCCCTTTTTACGAGTGCGTAATAAATCCACAGCATTGAACTGAACAGTGCAACAATATAAGGTAGTGATTGAAACCCTGCCGTAGATTTCTTCTTGTAGATTTTGTAAAATGTTGGTCTGCATTCATAAGATATAATCAACATGTTAGAAAAAGGGCTTCACCGGATGATCATATACTCCTCATCCATTAATTACAATGACTATGGTAGATTAGAAAATCACTTACAATGGGGCAAGGAACACCATAAAGGAGATGATGTTGCCTAACAACACAGCCAAAAAAAAAAAAGAGACCTCCATCAGTGCTTATGAACAAATTGTGATTATATATTACTACAATAACCTACAACTATGCTGATAAAAAAAATGAAAAAAAAAAAAACAATAATCAACAACTATTATTATTTCCACCAAGGTGCTGCCTAATGCAGTAGTGTTGCTCTCAAATTCTTTCGAAACTAAAACAATGTCATGGAATCTTATACCACAAATGATTTATAATAGAGTTACAAATATTAAAATACAACCATTTAACAATTTAAATAAATTATTATTTTATTATTATATAATATTTTACTAAAAAATAACTGTTAAATGGATATAATTTATGAGAAGTGGTGTCAAACAATTAAATGGATGTAATTTATGAGGAGTGGTATCAAATAATTATTTTATTTTATGAATGTAATTTATGAGGAGTGGTATCAAATAATAATTTTATTTTATGAATGTAATTTATGAGGAGTGGTATCAAATAATAATTTTATTTTATAATATTGCTATTAATGTGTGACATATACCGTGTGTTCAAATAGTGTATTTTCGGACATGCCCCTCCATTTATGAGGTGAAGGGTGAAGAATTTTTGGGGAATGGGGTAGCGTGATACCAAAGGGGAAAGGTAAAGTTACGTAACAAACTGATGCTGCTCTGTTGTAGAACAATGAAGAGGTGAATAACATGTTTGAACATTATTTTGAGAGTGGACAATTAAGGTAAAAATTGATAATTGGAGTAATCTATTGTTCTATATGGTCATATGGATATAGCCACTTTGGGATCAAGAAGATGCAACATTATATTTCAAGGTCTTCTACCTTAGAGTTCAGTGTGGTGGTGTTACAAAGTTTACTATCGAATTACATTAGTGCATGTTTATTTTTTTTTCCTCTCGTAAAGATATAAAACACACTTTTAGAAAAAATAATCTAACGTGACGAATTTGGATGTTTCCCTGCAAGAAGTTTGCTCAAAGCATCATGCCTAAAGCAGATGAAAAATACAGTACGTGATATAGATAGAACTATGAAAATGAAAATAAATAAATAAAAAGAATAAAGTAGGAATATGATATAGAGAGGTATAGTATTAGTATGTACCTAGAAGGCCGAAAATGAAAGCCAACGTTTGCTTATGAATGGCCATCTCTGTTGAATCTAATTGGAGTCTCTCTTAAAATGTGTTTACTAACTCTGAGTGGTCACGAAAAGGTGTAGATAAGATTCTCTCAAACTAAAAACCCTCCCTCGCTTAAACTTATCTCTTCTCACTTTCAATTGCACTAAGTAATTAGGGTAAAAGTGGGAGCCTATTTATAGTGCGCAAAAGAGAAGTAATGCAAGTCAAGTTGCTAAGTCATATATGACAATACTTAATCATTTTAAATATTATATGTATCGTGAAGGATGGTAAGATATATGTTTAAATGAAGAAAATTAAATTATTTTATTTAAAATTAGTTTTTTCTTAGGTAACTATTTTTAAGATGATAAACTTTGTTTGAATGTAAAATACAACTTTTATACAATAAAAACAGTATGTATGTATGCAGTTAAAAGAGAAAAAAAATTAGAAAATGATCGTAAACTATATAATTTATAATTTATTAAAACAGTTTCTCTAAAAGAATTTTATTATACTATACTTCAATTGATGATCCATGAAAGTTTCCCATGCTGATAGAATATAAATTGAGGATAAAGCATATTTTTGTGTAATTTCTTTGTATATTTATTATAATAGATAATTTTTTTATTTATTAAAATGGGTAAATTATGTTAAGGTGGTAAGATTTCAATTAAAAAAATCACATGATAAGGATACACCTTTAGTAGAGACGAAAAAAGAAATTGTGAGGTTGAAGGACAAGTGTGTTTAATTTTAATTAAAATCATGCCAAAAATTGTGTCACTGAAAAGATTTTGGCATGTCTCTTCTCTAGTGAAAAAAATATCAAATTGATACACGAAATTAATTAATTAACTAATTGTGACACACATTAATTCTCATGCATGCACTAATGAAATCATTAATTTGATGGGTTAATTTGGTATTCTAGCACACTCAACTTTAATTTAATAAAATTAATGACAAACTAGTTTAATAAAATAATTAGGTATATGCCCGAGTGGAATAATTAATTAATTCGGTACATAAATTTGATGATTCTTTTTACTAAAAACATGCATATTGTGAAATGTTTCATGTTAACACGATCTCTATATCACGTTGACATGATATTAATTAAAATTAACTATAATATCTTAAAATTGTGTCACGAAATACTATTAATTTATTTTAATAAAAAAGAATTTTTTTTCTTTATTATAATAAATATGGAATGAAATTGCACGTGTTTAAGCCGTAAATTAAAAGAATGATCACAGAAGTTGAAACTTGGAGAAGAAAACACGACGTATTCCATTTTTTATATATTTAAAACACTTATTTTGTGAAAGATTTTTCAAATATATATTTTGGATAAACATTATTTTTGTGTAGTGTAATATTAAATGCTTTAAAAAAAGGTGAGGGTTAACGCACATGCCTCTAATTACTTTTTATATTTATTTTCTTATTATGTTTAATTGTTTATTATTATTATTATTATTATTATTATTATTATTATTATTATTATTATTATTATTATTATTATTATTATTATTATTTATATACATTTTTTTTTGGCTGAATGTTAACTAGATCAGTGAAAGTATATAGGAATCTTTATTTAGTGGTGATTTGTAAATTTATTTTGGTCCCTACCTTTCTTATAATTGTAATTTTAATTTCTATAAAAAAAATTGTTTTATATTTAATTTTCAATTCTTTAAACTTAAGAATTTTAGTTTATTGTTAACATATAATTGTTGAGAGAAAACGTTACCAATACTATTTCTTTACAACTTTAACACCTGTTATTTTGATGAGTAAGTATCAATGTAATGATATATTGGCCATGGACTTTATATAATCAAATTTTAATAAGAATCCAAATTTGACATTCACAAAATTACGAGGACTAAAAAGTCTTAGGAAATTTTTTTCATCATATACTTAAGAATAAAAATGTTCAAAATTTTTGCCAATGCAATTGTTTTCTATAAGTGAAAAAAGAGATAAAAAAAAAACTTTATTACAATTTTGGTCTGTATATATTACTATCCAAAATTTTGATACCTAGATTATTTTTATATAATTTTAATCTCTTAACGTTTAATTATCAATTTGAGAAAGTTCATCGTTCCACCTAAGGTTGACTAAATTAAGTGCATTGGCCTCATAATTTGGAAGCCATGTTAATAGATATTTTAATTCATTAAATGTAAATTGTAAAGTGAAGGTAATAAATAAAAGGGATTAAAAATATATTGAATAATGATCAAATTACATTAGGTGTCAATTCCATATAATTTCTACCTTTTTCAATATTGTGACAAAGTGAGTTTCTCTCAATTTTATTGTGCCATATATCCGAAGTAAAAATAAAACAAGGTGTGCTTTTATTGGAACTCTCTAACCTAAATGCTCAGCCACCAAGAGTAGAAGACCACTTTGAACTTTTATTTGTAAACGAACTATTTACATATCTTTTTTTTTTTTTCGTTGTAATTTATTTAATTCACTTGTATTGTGAGAAAAAGTCCCTACAACTAAAGTTATATTTCATCTTCAATCTCACCATCCATGTCTTTCTTCAATGATTCATTGGTTCAACAAAGCTATGCTATGGTTTGATGAGAAAATGATTTTTCTTTTGGACAAAAAAATATTTGTTCTATATTTTGTCTTTTAGTTTTAATTTTATTTTGAAATCATTAAGTCAACACATTTAATTATTCAACTTTAATTATAACAGGTAGTATTTTCTTTAAAAAAATTAAGGACTAAAGTTATAAAAAAATTTAAGGACTAAAGTTATAAAAAAATTAAGAACTAAAATTGTGATTTTTTTTAAATATAAGCATGAAATTAAAATCAAGCAATAATAAGTGATATGATGAAAACAATGAAGTGGAGAGAGACTAGAGAGCATGTGTGAACTATAGTAAAAAAAAGATATTTTCCAATACTTAAATACTATTTGACATCTGGCAATTGAAAACTAAAATCAGAGAGCATGAACAATATGATTAGAAAAGAAGACAAAAAGAAATTAATAGCCCTAACTAAACCTTTAAAAATGTCATTACTCCTCTAATAATTAGTTGTTAGAAAAGGCATTGCATAATAATGCAGCTTTAAACTTACATGTTTAAGTTCCCCGCCCCGTCCCCAAACAATGACCCCTAAATTCAAACACTTCTTTTTCAAAATTTATGGATGGATCAAGAAGTTATTTGATAGTTACTAAGAGAAAAACAAAAAAGAAGGAATATAACGATAATAGATTTTTTAATCATAGTATTAGTATAAATGATTTATTTTGAAAATAATAACCAATCATTATATACATTATTTTATTTTTTAACTTTTGTTTTCAGTATAATGATTTTATAAGATTCATACGTTAATATTTTTTTATTTATACATTATTTTTTAAAAATTTATTAAAATAATTCAATTATTATATCTAAATATCGTTTTAATATTACTGTATGATTAAATGAAAAATAATGTTATAAATTAAATGAAGGGATTGATGAACCCAATAAATTAATGAATTAAAAAGATTTTATTAAGATTTTTTTTTTGTTTTTATGATTCATAATATTATTTAAGACTCCAACTTCTATATTTCAACTTTCTCATGACACCTATTTTAATAAAAATATCTTATAAAATTCAGCTATTAAACTTATAATCCTCAGTTATAAACCTGATAAAACTTGTGCTTTTTGCCTATTTCCTACTCCATCCTAAAACTTGTTGAAGTCTCTTTAATTGGTGAAACCCATAGCTCAGGTCACCTGATGCATGCATGCAAAAATGCTGGGGTCCCAGGGCCTCATTACAACTCCTTTACCTCACTAATGTCACTGCTTTCACTTCCACAACACCATCTTTGGGGTTATTTAATTTCTGTAAACAATAACTCAATATCGCTTTGAACTTTTGTTGATTGGTCGCTTTTCATCGCAGTACATGCTTTAAAAATTTATAATTGCTTTCACAACACACATCATATGCATGTTTTACTCGTGCCTAGAGTTTGATAGGACTCATTAAACATCAAGATGCATTTAACTTTTTTTTGTCAAAATATCTCAGAGAATCCATCACAGTATAAAGATATATAATTTGAAAGCTTCAAATATTGATTAACACTAAAACAAATTATATTTTTTTAAATAGACTTATTTATTAGGTCTAGTATGAGATTTTTTTAATAACTTAATATTTAAAATTTTTTTAAAGAAAGAGTTTTACAAAAAATCTAGACATGACATATTTCCTAAAAGATCTAAAAAAACATCCTCTCTAGTGGCATCAGCAATCTCGCCGCCTAGTTAAAATGATAACTTTAGGAACTTGTTTTTTACATGATCTTTTTCAATCATGTTTATAAAGTTTTGAATCATTACAAGAAAAACAATTAATAATGAACTGGGATTTTTCGAATATCAAGAGTTTAATTTTAATACACTGTAAGTTCTTTTCTTCTGACAAAAGAAAATCACTACATGTTATTAATCATTTTTAAATATCATTTTTGAAACAATGATCAAAAGTTAATAACGATATCCTACTTAATTAAATTTTAATATAAAAATTTAGATTAAATTATATATATGGTCTTTAATTTTTATGTTTTATTTAATTGGATCTCTTATTTTTCTGTTAAAATTCAATTTAGTATGTTTTTAAAATGTTTTAAGTGTTCTTCTATAAGCTTAAACTTGGCTATGTTAATATTTAAAATTAAAATTTTATCTCATCCTTCATTTTCCATCTCTATTCTTCATCCTCCTTCAAAATCAAAATATTACTTTAGAAACCTACTCTAAAACATCACTCCAACTTAATCCATCTTATAAGGTAATCTTTTTTGGTATTTTTTCCTGTCAATTTCTTTTTATTTGTTTCGTTATTGGTAATTTTATTATATCATTTGTTGAGAAATTATTTTGTTAGAAATTTTACAGTGTTATACATACACTCACTTACTAATAAGATACTATAATCTATCTTATTAAAATTCATTAAAACTATTGTATCATGGTTATTAGGTTCTTGCAGCACCATCTACCAATATTTAACTTCAAGCTCTACATGTTGATTCTTTACTATGAGGAGATGTGTAGTTTTGTGAGATTAAATTAAAATTAACACACTTCTTAAAAGATTGATGTAAGTCTGCGGACGTGGAAAAAGGAAAGGTTAGAGTGCAATCTAAATATGGTGGGGAGGAAGAAGAAAAAGTTGAGCGTAATGAAGAAGAGAGAAAATACATTCAGAAGAAGCGTAAAGAAGAAAAAAAGGACGGAAGGTTAATTGTTAACAAAGTTAAGTTTAAGTTGATAAAATAATTAGTTTGTAATCCCTTTTAAAATATAAATAACTAAATTGTATCTTTTTAAAGAATAAGAGATGAAACTAAATAAAACATAAAAGATAAAGGAGTGTAGTATAATTTAATCAAAACTTCAATTATCTGTGTTCTTAGTTAAATTGAAATATGTAATGCAATATTTTAAAAAAGAAATAGTAGAAAAATTATTTTTGGTGGGGGGAAGTAATAGCCTTAACTATTTTTTGTTACTGAGAATAAACTATTAGCGTAAAAATGTTTATAATCTTTTAAATTTATGACAAGTTAAATTTTGATTCTTTAAATTTTAAATTTTATACATTGATAGTGTAGAAAGCAGAATAATAACAAAATATATGCACGGTGATACAAACATTATTAGAAATGTAAATTGAAAAAAAAAATACTTTCTTAGTTTATAGATCAAATTAAATAATGCAAATATGAAGACAATAATTAGCTAGTTATTCAAGGCATATCTTGATGGGAAAAAATGACATATTAGGCACAGATTTGACTTTATAAGTGTTGTATCTAAAATATTAATAATTATATGGTACCTCTGCTAGGATTGATAGTGAAAGAAATTAAGTTTAACTATTATGTTAAATTGTACTTTACTCCTATTTCAACTATTTCATTAATACATTTTTAGTGGAAAAACACTTAGAATCTCGAATAATCATGGTCAAAAAAATACTTAGATTTGAGCTTGAAGACGGTCAGACTTGTAAAAAGATATTTGATTTTAATTTGGAAAAGACTTATGAGAAAATACATAAGTTGACCTTGACGAAATTTAATTAGAAAAAGATACTTAAAATTTGAAGAAACTTATAAGAAAAATACTTGAAATTAATCTTGAAAGACTAATAAAGGGATAATAATAGAAAAATAGATATTATAAACCCATCGTTGTACTTGTGCGTCGCGGTAGTTTTCTCGATTGTGTGATTAAGGATTAAAGTTGATCTTAATTAGAGAGAACTAAAATATTTATTGTAACACAGTTTTATAAGTTTACAAATTTAATATTATATAAATATTTAAATTTTTTTATTGATGGGTATTAAAAATATTAACACAATTTTATATATAGATGTACGTGGAGGTGTCCTTGATAAGATGCAAACAATATTATTTAGTTACGTTGTTATATAAAATATTATTATTTCTTTGAGCACAACTGCTTGATATTTTGATAATAATAATATGAAAAAGTTATAAAAGATCACTTAAAGAGGTGTACTATTCGACTTTTATAAATATAAATTAAGTTGAAAAGAAAAATTATATTTTTTAATCTTATGACATTTGTATATTTATTTTGGTAGTAAAGAATCTTTTATATATATATTTCTTTGTCCTGGTGATGAAGATAAAAAATTGAGGTAATCTAACCTAAAGTCTATAGCAAAATAAACAACTGTTGAAGATCTTTTATAAGTTCCGTAAGAATAATTGGTGTCCACCGTAGGCTCAAGAAAGATTGAGAATTGAAGTTCATGACATCAACTAAAAATAGAGTCCAAGATCAAAGGTAGGAGGATTTCATGACTGTAGAAAACACGTTATGACCTTGTTATTGACCTTATAGAGGATACAAATGAAGCAAAAGAGTGTTGAAGAAATCCAAACCTTTGGAAAGGAAAATGAGGAAATAAGAAGGTAAAAGTTATAACATTTGTACTTACTTTGATATTAAAAAACTTTTTGCAGGTAACTCTCGCTTCATTATCAAAGACGAGGATCAAAGATCGAGCACTCTGACCCAAAGACTGTAGTGAAGACCCTTTTTAGGCCCCACAATAATAATATAATTTGATATTGGCATACAGTTGTTGTAGTTCAAACTTTGAAATAAGAAAAGAAAATAATTGTACTCTATTGCATACTTTTGCACTTTATTGCTCAAAAAGTTGGATCTTGAAATCATGTGTCACACTTCTCTCAAATAATCATGAGTGATCAATCTATTCAGATCCAAATGCTCGCTAAAAAATTTCATTACTTTGTTTTTACTCAAAAAAATATCAATTGCTCCTGAATCAGATGATGTAAGTGAATGAAAACTCAGTTTCCAAGGATGAAAACATTATGTAAATAAAATTCATGAAGTGTCTCCAAATAAGAGTTACACACTTTCCATATTAAAGAAAATACTTTATCTAGACACCAAAATTCATAATTTGATCTAGTTAATTATCATATTTCATACATATTAATCTATAAATTAGGAATTTTGAAATATATTGATTGACAGAACCTATGTGTATTACATAGATCTTTGGTAAGATACTTGAACATGATAATTCACTATCTCTAAAAGGTAATTTATGACACTCTTTAAATATTACATCATTTAACAATAAAAAATGGACAATATGATAAGAAACTATGACTTTACTTAAAGGAAAAAAAAAATAAACAACTAAATGTATTTTCTATTTATATTACTTTTTTTCTCGATCATAAAAATAATGAAAAAAATTCATTATTCTAGTTTATGGATTGGAATTTAATGGCATTTTAATAATTCTTTTCTTTACTAAATAAGAAATAGAAAATTTTGACTTATAATCTAATTATAAGATTAAATTAATTCTAAACCCAAATTATATTATCATATTAACTCTTATAAACCATTCATAAATAGATATAAAAATTATTAAAGATCTAATGTGAATAAATAATATGATTAAAATATTTTGTAAATAAAAAAATAAAACTTTATCTATTTTAAATTAAGTTAAATCTATTTTAATAAGTTAAGCTAAATATCATATTGTAATAAATAGTGTTTCGAACATTATCATCTATTTGTCATTTTCTAACACAAGGGGGGTTATATTACTAATTTCGCTATCATTATATACATTATTTTATCTTTTTAACTTTTGTTTCAATATAATGATTTTATAAGATTTAAACTTTAGTAAATTTTATTTACATTTTAATTTTTAAAATTTAAGAACATAATTCAATTATTGTATTTAAATATTGTTTTAATATGATTATCATTAAATAAAGAATAATATTATAATTAAATGAAGAGATTGATGAACCAATAAATAATTAATGAATTAAAAAGATTTTATTAAAATTATTATTTTTGTTTTTATGATTCATAATATTATTCAAGACTCAGACTTCTAAATTTTATAACTTTCTCATCATACCTATTTCAATTAAAATATCTTATAAAATTCATCTATTAAATTTATAATCCTCGTTATAAATCTAATAAAACTTGTGGTTTGCCTATTGCCTTCTCCATCCTAAAACTTGTTGAAATCTATTTAATGGGTGAAAAACCCTCACAAGGTAAACTGATGCATGTAAAATATTGTCCGGATCCACTGAGAACTTTTATGACTTTGTTATGTAGTTCAAGCCTTTCAACTCATTATGTTTATATGGCTAAGTGGAGAGAAACTTGCCATTTGTGCAGAAACTTATTAATTTCCTTAATTACCTTCCTGTTGTTCTCAAGGGCTGATCATGACTCTTCTACCTCGCTAACACCTCACCACATTAATGTCACTGCTTTCACTATAGCACTATCTTTCGGGGTTATTTAATTTCTTTAGACAATAACTCAATATCACATTGAACTCTTGTTGGTTGGTCGCCTTTCATTGCAGTACATTAAAAATTTATAATTACATTCACAACACACATCATATGCATGTTCTTGCCTAGAGTTTTCATAAGACTCTCTTAAACATAAAGATGCATTTTACTTTTTTTTGGCAAAATATTTCAGAGTCCATCACAGTATACAGATATATAATCTGAAAGCTTCAAATATTTATTTATTATTTGTTTCCTTTAAATTCGATTTAGTATTTGTTTAAGGATGTTATTAAGTTGTCTTCTATAAGCTCAAACTTAGCTATGTTATTATCTAAAATTAATAATTTTATCTCATTCTTCATCTTTTTCTCTATTCTTCCTCCTTATAGAAAATCAAAATATTACTTTAAATTCCAATGTCATTTACCTTATATTCGGAGATTAATTCTTTTAGTTTTTTATTGTCATTTTTCTTTCATTTGTTTTTGTTATTGTTAGTATCTTTTTAATGTCATTTGTTACGAAATTGTTAATACAATTTTAACTTCAATTTCACGTTTCAATGTGCTTTTTCTTGAAATATTGTTGTTGTGGACATGATTTGAGATGGATGTAGCACAAAATTGTTGTTTGGACATGTGAGATGGATTTGAAAGTGAATTTCTCAAAGTGAAGCTAGGTCAACACATAGGAGGAAGGTTAAAAAGAGTCTTGGGTAAGACTCATCTAGCTAGAGAAGTGTTGAAAATAATTTGGCAATAATTCAATATATTGATCAAAGTTATTTTAAAGAGGAGAGCACCTTTATTTATATAAAAATTAAGATTGATCCTAACCCTAACCCTAGCTACTATGACAAGCTTCTTGAAAATTATCCAATTAGAGAATGACACATGTCAAGCCATGAATGAGAGGATCCTCTTCATTAGCAAAGTGACATGTGGCAAGGAGAATTGGAAACATGTGTAGGTGTCACCCATAACTCATACCCTAGGCTCTAACTCTCTCTCTCTCTCTCTCTTAGGGTTAGGGTTTGATCCAACTACAAGGTCCAAAAATTCAAGACAACATATTCTAGAGTGTTTATTTCTCCACCTTCATAGATTCTGTTAAAGTAAGTATTTGGCCCAAGTTCAAGAGGGGGGGGTGAATTGAACCCTTTTTAATTCTTTTCAAAATTTTCTTTTCGATGTGAGAATACAAATTCTTTAAAGAAACTTATAATGCAATCTACAGAGGTTCAAACAATTAACAAATATAAAAACCA